>Ga0224501_10001119_pt1 | contig 20588 bp, 12 predicted proteins | sample SF_Oct11_sed_USG_4_FD_169105 | JGI IMG/M metagenome (GOLD analysis project Ga0224501, IMG submission 169105) | Sediment microbial communities from San Francisco Bay, California, United States - SF_Oct11_sed_USGS_8_1 | ecosystem: Environmental > Aquatic > Marine > Sediment | place: USA...
CGTTCTTTAAAAAATGTGAATAGATTTAAATTAGATGTGCCGGGAGCAGGTATCCCTCCTTCACAACCCACCTATATAACCCCCCTACTTCTCCTGATCCCGGCACAAAATTATTTATTGCCTTGACAATCAAGAATTATTCATTTAATATCCAGAAAACATATTTAATATTTGTTTGAGAAAAAAATAGTTGTAAAAGGAGGAACAATGAAACTCGGTTTTAAGTCTTTAACCTTATTGTTTATTATTGCTTCGTTTTTCATTGCCTTTGCCGAGTGGCAGGCGGTTCGAGTTGGTGATACGCCGGGCGGGCAAAGACCATATTGCGTTTGTGTCGGTGATGGCAGGAATGACGGCAAAGAACGGGTCTATCTGTCAAACTTTAATAATCACATCTACGAATGGAGTTATTATCCAGATTCAGGTTGGATTTGTGCCGATGTCGGTGAAGGTGTGCCTGACCATCATGGGATGATTGGCGTAACGGTTGGGCAAGGCAGGAACGATGGTATTAATCGGGTTTATGGCGGTCATGCCAATCGCTGGTTATATGAATTCACCTATTCTTCAGGTCAGTGGTTAAAGGACAGCCTTAGACCAATTAACAGCAGTGTCTATTTCGGGGTTCAGGTCGGTGATGGTAGAAATGATGAGATAAAACGGGTTTATGGTTTTGGCGGCAGTGCGATTCAAGGCAGAGAATTTACCTGGGACAGTTCGGGTGATACCTGGCTGATGAAAACCGCCAGTCAACCGCATTATGTTTGGTTTTTCGATATTGGTGATGGCAGGAATGACGGAATTAAGCGAATCTATGGTACTCAGTATCAAGGTCGTTTGAATACTTCGGAACCTTCATTATTGCTCGAAAATACCTGGAATGGTTCTAATTTTGCCGAGAATCAAGTGTCGTCTCGTTCTGCGGTGATAACTCAAGTCGGACAAGGTAGAAACGATGGTGTAACTCGAGTCTATGTGTCAGCTACCGGCGACCATATCTATGAGTACACCTATTCGGCGGGAAACTGGGAAGAGGTTGATATCTGTCCGGATGCACCATATCTCACCCGGTGTGGTTTAGCAATTGGAAAAGCGCAGAGCGATGGACATACGAGAGTCTATTCAACCGGGATAAGACCTAATGGCGATATCCGTGAGCATACCTGGGATGGCTCGAACTGGACCGATACGGTCATTGATGCCGTAACAATGGCAACAACCCACCTGGCACTCGGTCCAGGTAGAGGTGATGATACGATGCGGTTGTACGCTAGCGACATAACCGGCGTGGTTTGGGAATTTACCCATCCTTCACCTTATGTTGCATCCTGCGAAGAAGCTAAAGAGCCAAAAGTTATTGAAAACATAAAAATTTTACCCAATCCAACGAGTAGAAATGCTTTCATAAATTACTCCTTAGAAAAGGATAGCAGAACTGTGATCAAGATTTATAACCTATCCGGTCAGTTAGTGCGAAACCTTTTGGATATTTCCCACCGACCGGGTGATTATCGAGCAAGGTGGGATACAAAAGATGATTACGGAAAATATGTTGCACCCGGCGTATATTTCTACAAAATTGAAATGGGAAAAGAAATTATTAATGGCAAATTGGTGGTTTTATCGAACCTATGAGCTGGAGATAATTAAAGATTTAAAGTCACTATAAGTTTATTTGTTACTTTAAAAGGATCCATAAGGACAGATTTCTCATCACATGCTTATCTTGAAAAAGTTGTTATAAGCTAATGGATTATTTACAAAAATACTAGAGGCTGTGATTATTTCTCTTGCCAGAATAAAATATTCTTACTTATAAATAAGTCACATTTTGAAGTAAAATAAATAAAAACCAGTCCTCTTAATCAGTAAACTTGATTTACATAGATTAAGAGAACTGGCGTTTTAAGGATGGCTCCTGCTCATGCCTTCAATTCCGATAAAGAATGCCAACCAGCCAAAGATTTATAATATGCCGGTTGGAGGCACTGGCTTAGGGGGATGTGGAATAGCATCTGTGTCGTCCGCATATGAAAAAGGCTGGGTAGGAGGTACTGGCTTAGGAGGATGAGGAATACCATCAACCGCGTCCGCATATGAAACGAGTTGGGTCGGAGGCACGGGTTTAGGAGGATGAGGAATACCGTCTACTCCATCTGCAAATAACACAGGCTGGGTAGGAGGTACTGGCTTAGGAGGATGAGGGATGCCATCAACCGGGTCGGCGTAAACGAAGACCGCAGTCAGGAGCACAACCAGCGAAAGAGCGGTAGCAATTCGCACAGAGCCTCCTTTCTTGGGCTATGAGCCCAATTAGAATGCACAATCAATTCCAATACCAGTTTTTTCTAATTATAATATATTGATAATACTATCCTTAAGATAATGAAACAATTTCAATAAAACAAACTACGCACAATTTGTCGCTGTGACTGCGAAAGTTATTGTTTAAGTTACGTATTTTAAAGTAATTATATAATATGGGACAAATTAGAGTCTAATGGTGTTGGTTAAGTTGCGCTTTTATATGGAATTAATTATTTTATATTTTGCTTTGAAAGTCTTCTTTATCTATTCCATATCGACGTAACAATCTTTGTAATTGTCGCCGATGAGTGGAGAGTAATTGTGCGGCACGAGTCACATTACCTTGTGATGCTTTCATTGCCTCAATAACTTCTTCTTTCCCTAAAGTCTTTTTATGAGTCTTTTCAGCTTTTATTGTTTTTGCAATACTCTCAAATTTTGGACCAAGATTTTCCAGACTAATTTTACGCTTCTGTGCCATAATTACTGCTCTTTCAATAACATTTTGTAACTCACGAACATTGCCGGGCCAGGAGTATTCAACAAGAGTAGTAGCTACCTCATCCTCAAAACCGAGCATTGGTTTATTGAGTTGCTTAGAATAACGTTTTAGAAAATATCCCGCCAAAAGCATAATATCGCTTTTTCTATCCCTTAGGGGTGGCACAAGAATAATTACTACATTAAGACGATAATAAACGTCTTCTCTAAATCGTCCTTCTTTTACCTCTTTTTCTAGATCTTTATTTGTCGCACAAATAAGTCGCACATCAACCCTTCTTGTCTCAGTCTCGCCTACTCTGCGAATCACTTTATCTTCTAGCACTTCCAAAAGTTTAGCTTGAATGCTAAGTGTGGTATTGGTAATTTCATCCATAAATATTGTGCCTTGTTCGGCAATTTCAAATAATCCTTCTTTGTCGCGGATTGCTCCAGTGAATGCCCCTTTCGCATGACCAAACAATTCTGATTCAAAAAGGGTTTCGGGTAAAGTACCACAATTGATTGAGACAAATTTATTCGCTCTTCGATTGCCATTGGCATGGATGAGTCGAGCTAGTACCCCCTTACCTGAGCCGGTCTCACCCAATAAAAGAACCGTACAATCGGTAGGTGCAATCTGCTCAATTACTTGATAAACATCCTTTATCGCTTTGGAACGACCAAGAAAATAACCAGTAACTGCATCAGTTAGAATATCTTCGCGTATAGCTGAAAAGTCTTCTTGCATCTTCTTGAAGGCAAAGGAACGGTCAATGGTTGCAGCTAATAGATTTGCCACTGAAATCAGAAGATTTTTATCATCTTCGGCAAAAACATTTGGGCTGATTCGCGAATCCAGGTAGATTGTACCAATAACTTTATCTTCGACCCTTAATGGTACACATACTAAAGACCGAATCTTATTTAATATTACACTGTTTGAACTGAGAAATCTTGAATCAGAAAGTGCATCAGCACAAATTATTGGTTCGGCTCGTTTTTTGACTTGTTTAATAACGGTTTTTGAAATTGACTGAGCGTCTTCTAATGTCGTATGGTCAACGTTTCGGGCGGAAGCCGGGAAAAGCTTGTCACTTTGCATTAGAAAGAGCAGTCCTCTTTCGGCTTGGGTAACATCAATGATTAAATCCAAGAGTCGATCGGCAAAGTCTTCTTTTTCTAAGTTTAAATTAATCAATTCGCTTAATTCATAAAAAACTTTTAAATATTCACCCCGTTCTCTGCCTTTTAAATGTCGGGTTGTTTCAAGTTGAGAGAGATGACTTAACATATCCTTTACTCCTTCTTCATTGACTTTTGCCCCTAAACTTGAGAAAATATCAGAAGCTTCTCTGAGGTCATCGGAAATTTCGATTAACTCTCTTTCCGAGAGAGGCTTATAATATACTGGCGAATTAGAATCTTGGATATTTTTATCCGAAGGTGTCACTAAACACAAAGCACGGCATTTTGTAACAAGCGAAACCGCCAGTTCATACTTTGACCCAAGGGTTCGAAGCAATTCGGTGCTCTTTTTGATTTCATCAACCCCTTCATCTAAAAATCCGAGACAGGATTTAGCTAATCCGCGCCATCGTAAAACCAAGGCTGACATTTTAGGATTCAGCCATTTCGTCAAATGAATCTGTGCTTTGTCACAACTTAGGATGCATTTCTTCCAATCGCTGATGCCAGCTCTTATTTCAGCACTAAGTAATAAACGGTCAATCAAGCTTCGTTTCTCTCTTGTATTTCTTATTAACCGCAAAGAAGCAGCCAAATTTTTTGCTGCCTCGGCAAATTTCCCTTTCATAATATTATATTTTGTTTTACCGATATGAGATTCATTTAATATTTGTTTATCCTTGATTCTCTCCCCAATCCTTGTCGCTTCTTTTAAAAATGTTTCAGCATCGACAAAATCACCTTTTTTAATTAATAGATTCGCAGTATTAACCAAACCAATTGCTAGCCCCTTATCGTCTTTTAAGGACTGGCGTAATTCCATGTCTTTTTTATAAAAATCAACTGCTCTTGACCAATCCCCAAGTTCTTCGTATATGATAGCTAAATTACCGAGCGTATCCGACAAGCCGGCTTGGTCTCCGATCTTTTCGCATAAACCCTTAGCTTCTTCAAGAAACTCCAAAGCTTGATGCCATTCGCCAATATCAAAACTGACCAGCCCTAAACCCTGTAAGGTTCGAATTCGAAAATAGACATCCCCTTTCTGCCTTTGCAGTGGTAGAATTCTTGAATAAAAATCCTTTGCCTTCGTTAATTCCCCTCTTTCCCAATAGAGCGTAGCTAAAAACTGACTTAACTTACTGGTATTTGTTTCATCAGTAATTGTTTCGTATAATTCTAAACTACGTTGTGCCAAATCACTGGCCAGCTTCATATCAGCTTTATACCACGATAAGACACTTAAAGAGTAGAGGGTGCGTGCCAACAGTTTTTCTTTTCGTCTTTTTTCAAGTTTTAATCTGTCAATTGCTTGAAGTGCTTGGGTGAAAAATTGTTCAGCCTTTTTGAAATCACCCATTGTGCATTGGGACCAGCCAATATCATTCCAAAGGTTTACCAGCTCAGCTGAATTTTTTTCTTTGAGTGTAGCTAACGATTGCTCAAAATAACTGATTGCCTCATTATAGTTTCCCTGTTTTTGGCAAACCAGTCCGAGCCGTCGCAAGAGTCTTGGCAAGTATCCATCACTGCGCGTGAGGTCTTTATCAGCAAAAAGCACCCCCATTCCTTGGGTATAAATGTCAATAGCATCAACAAATCTACCAGTAATTTCACGTAATTCACCTACCGTCTCGATCAGCTCAATGCGCTCTTTGGTTGTTGCGAGGTTAGTCGATAAGGAAAGGGCATTTTCGTAAAAACTTGATGCCTGGTCAATCAAATTCAATTGTTTAGCCTTTAAGCCAGCACGCCGACAATAGTCATAAGCACGGTCTTTAATACCAGCCTGAGTATAATGGTGGGCCAAGTTGAATAGAAAATGTTCCTGTTGGTTAGGATAGAGCAATTCAAGGGCTAAGGCAATTTTTCGATGATTTTCCCTTCGTTCACTGACACTGATCCCCTCGGTGATAATTGCTTCAAGTATCTTGGAAGATAGGACAAACAGAGCATTACCACTTTGATTTAAATCAAGTGCAGGCTCGATGGGCTGAGAAACTGAACGAATTAAACCCATCGCTCTGAGCCGGGAAATAACAGTGAATAGTAATCGTTCATCGTAACCTAAGACAGCACGCAAGAACTCAAGAGAAAATGGACCACCTGAAGCCGCACCGATTCTAAGCACTTCCAGGTCTTCTTTTGGGACGTTTTTTAGACGATATTTTATAACCTCGGTAACCGTACTTGGAGTCCGATAATCCTTTAACTTATCACTATCAAATTTCAAACGGCCATGTTCAAGTCGGACAATTTTGTTATCCAATAAAGAATACAATGCTTCGATTATAAATAGAGGATTACCACCAGTATTTGAAAACAACCAAGAACTTAATTCTGATACTTTTGAAAAATTGCCGAGAATAGCCTTGGTAAGTTGTTCGCTTTCCAATTGAGAAAGGGCCTCGAGCGCAATATGGGTAAAGAATTCTTTGGTATTAAATTCTCTGGAAAGGTCTAAAATTCTTTGTTCGTTCAGGCAGCTGGTAATAATGAAAATTCGGTCATTTTTAATACTAAAGCCAAGATAACGTAAAAATTCGATGCTTGCGGGGTCAAAGAGTTCGAAATTATCAATTAAAATCAAAAGACTATGGTTGATTTTAGGCGAATTTACTAGTTGTCTGAGACGGTTAACAACTATTTCAAAATTCTGAAATTTGTTTTCTTCCGAATTAAGTTCTTCTTCGATTGCTTCGGAATAGGCGTTTCGGATTGAGTCTTTTGAATCTTGAGAATTATAGACCGATAAATGAGTTAAGAGATCTTCAATTAAAGATGGCGGGCGAGCACCAATCGAGGCTTGGGTCAATGTAAAAATAGTTGCACCCTCTAACTTAGCAATAAATTTGAATTCTTGCAAGAGTCGGCTCTTACCAACTCCTCTCTCACCGGTCAAAAAAACGAGCTGGCCTTTTGCACGGCGAACTAATTCAAGTTTATTCTTAAGGTCCATAAGTTGTTTTTCACGACCAATAAAACTCGATGCCGATAGAAATAGATTCTCCTCTTCACCTTTGGATACCCCGACTAAAAGCGATTGGGGAAGCTTTGCGATTGCCCCGATTGACTCAATAACTTCTAAAGCTGAAATCGGACGACGAAAAGCATCTCTCTGTATTAAACGCATCACAAGGTTTGAAAACGACTCGGGGATATTTGAATCTAACTCCTGGGGTGCGGGTAAATTTGAATAATATTGCGTTCTTAACCAGCTGCGTAAATCCTTTTCAGTTGAAGGTCCCCTGCCTGTTATAACTTCATATATAACCATACCCAGAGAGTAAAGGTCAGCTCTCGCATCAGCCCCGGTACCCTTAAAAATTTCAGGTGCAATATAACCTAAAGTCCCACGAGGCGTCTGAGTTTCCAAATTAAGCGAATCAGCAAAACCAAAATCGAGTAATTTTATTTTAAAGTCATGGTTAGTTGCTAAATTGTGATCACTTATCGGACTCTGCGAAATGCGACAGATCAGAATGTTTTGAGGCTTCAGGTCACAGTGAATTAATCCTTGATTATGAATTGTATCTAAAGCTTTAAGAATCTGGATTAAAACCAATAAAAGGTCATCAGAGTAGCCTTTGAAAAAGCGATTGATTGGTAAACCATCAATGTATTCCATTGTGAAATAAGGCCTTTTATCTTGTGCTAAGCCATAGTCGAATGGTGCGACAATACCTGGATGATTGAAGCGACTAAGATGGAAGAACTCTTGATTTATCCTTAGCTCAATTTCTTTTGTCACAGGGTGCTTAGCAATCTTCAAGGCTAAAACACGATTCCCGACCAAATCTTTGACTTTGTAAACCTCAGTAATATCTCCCTCACCGAGAAAGGTAAGAATTTGGTAACGATCTGCAACCAATTGAGCAGATTTTATGGTACCCTCTTTTAATGGCATTATTTCAAATTATAACAAATAATTGTATTTTGTCAACAGGAAAGTGCGACATTTTTTGTCGCACTTTCCTGCTATAAGTTTAATCAATTAAGTATGTTAAATGATTTAGTTCTTTAGTTCTTAAGCGGTGCGGGTCAGCTAAAAGGTGTAAGGGTGCTCTTTTTTGACCGGTATTTCTTTATTTAACATTAAATTTAGAACGACTTTTTGGTTAACGATTTTATTGTCAAATGGTAATTTATTTACCCGAAAAGACCAATTTTGGGCCGTGCAGGACTCGAACCTGCGGCCACCGGATTAAAAATCAGGTGCTCTGCCAACTGAGCTAACGGCCCTTGAAATGGAAGTTAGAAGTTAGGGTTATTGACTAATGTTGAATTTTTAACCAATAACCTCCTAATTCTACTCAAATTCTAATAACTGTCAATGAACAACGGTTCGATTTTGATCAAATCCTTGCATTCTTAAAAAATGATTTTATGATTTATTTAATTATTAAATTTTATCCAGAGCCTCACGCAAATCTTGGATAATATCTTCTGAGTTTTCGATTCCTACTGAAAGTCGAATCAAATCGTCGGTAATCGAAGCCATTTCCCTATCCTTTTCATCAACATGGCTATGGGTCATTGAGGCTGGGTGTTCAATTAAGGTTTCGACTCCACCTAAACTTACTGCCAAGCAACAAAGTTTTACATTATTCAACAATGCCTTACCTGCTTTAAAACCTCCTTTGAGCCCGAAACTGACCATGCCACCTCCAGCCTTCATCTGTTTTTGTACCAAAGGATACTGGGGATGACTTTTTAGCCCAGGATAATTAACCCATTTGACCTTAGTATGACCCTCTAGGAATGATGCGACTCTTAATGCATTTTCACAATGCCGCTCCATCCTTAGAACCAACGTCTTAATTCCGCGATGGACCAGGAAGGCAGCAAAAGGGTCTATTATGCCTCCGATTTGGTTTAAAGTTGTACGCAACTCGTCGAAAATATTTGATTTTTTAACAACAATCATTCCAGCGACAACGTCGGCATGACCATTGAGATATTTTGTCATACTATGGATTACAATGTCTGCACCCAAATCTAATGGTCTTTGAATTACTGGTGTACTAAATGTATTATCAACAACTACCAGTATATCATTTTGATGGGCTATCTCAGAAGTTGCTGCAATATCTGAAATTACGAGGGTCGGATTACCTGGCGTTTCCAAAAAGATAAGCTTGGTATTTGGTTTTATTGCCTTTTTGCATTCATTTAAGGAGGAAGTGTCGACAAGGGAAGTCTCAACTCCAAACTTAGTGAGTACGTCTTTAATTAATCCCAAAGTTGAACCGTAAACGACTTTGCTACAGATCATATGGTCACCATCTTTTAATAACGCCGAAAAAATCGTGTTGATTGCCGCCATACCGCTGGCACAGGCTAATCCAGCAGATCCACCTTCCAAAGTTGCAACACAAACTTCCAGTGCTTTAATGGTAGGGTTGCCGAGACGGGTATATATATATCCTTCTTCCGAACCAGCAAAAAACGCCGCGCCCTGTTCAACGTTTTTAAAGCGAAAAGTGGAGACTTGATAAATAGGGGGAACAATCGCTCCGTGTTCATCTTCAAGCATTCCGGCATGAACCGCCAAAGTATCCATTGAACCGAAATCGCCTTTCATACTACTCCTTTCAATTTTTTTTCTGTTTCCAAAATCATAATTTTTTACTCTAAAATTAAACGTAATCCCCAGATGAAACCTAAACCTAACAAAATTAATATAAACTGCAGGATTGATTGTTTCATTTGCTTACTCGCCCTTAATTCAGGCAATAAATCCACCAAGGCAATATAGGTGAAGCCACCCGCAGCGATGCCAAGAAGTGAAGTTTTTAAGGGTTGGATAGTTGTGCTCAAAAAATAAGTGGTCAAGCCGCCAATAACACAGGTTAAAGCACTGATGAAATTAAATAAGAGAGCCTTGCGCATAGTAAATCCACCATAAATGAGAATTCCGAAATCGCCCAGTTCCTGGGGAATTTCATGAGAAGCAACCACGAGTGAAGTTATAATACCCAATTGGATGTTAGTAATAAAGCTTGCTGCGATTACAACTCCATCAATAAAGTTGTGGATTCCATCCCCAATGACATTCAAATAAGTGAAAGCATGGAAATCACACTCTTCTTTATGGCAATGACGCCAGTAAAGGAACTTTTCTAATGCAAAAAAGATTAGGATTCCAATTATGAAATACAATGGGGCGTTTTGGTTCAATTCCCAGGATTCGGGCAAAAGGTGAAAAAAAGCCCCCCCGAGTAGAGTCCCGGTAGCGAAACATACTAACCAAAAAATTAACTTTTGAATTTTTTTTGAATTGATTTTTAAAAATAAGATGCCGACCAATGAGAGTAGGCTAATAAATATTGTCGAAAGGAGGATTGCAATTAAAACCATTCCGAAGTTATTATAAGACTATGTCGATAGCCGTCAAGCGTTGACATTTGGCATAAAGTTGACTATAATGTTTATTCCGTATGAAAACCAGGGTATTATTCAAACCAGATAACGAGTTATTAGCACTAAGCATTAAATCTTTTTTGGAAAGCGAAGGGATTTATGCAATTGTTCGCAGTTATCAGATTCCGGCGTATGACAGTATTGCCCAAATGATGCGTCCAAATTGGGGTGAGATTATTGTTAGCGAGGAAGATTATCAACGAGCCAAAGAACTCTTAGATGTATTCTTAAAAACCACCAAATCTGAATCAAGAGCCGTAGAACCAGACCCAAACCATAATGACAAGCCGGATGATGATGCAAATGTCTGAATTTCCTGCTATCGGCAGGTTATTAATTCTAATCGGGTTCTTCATGCTCGTATTGGGTCTTGGGTTTTTACTGTTAGGGAAAATTGGTATTGGTCGTTTGCCCGGGGATGTGGTAATAAAAAAACCTAACTTCACCTTCTATTTACCAATCGTCAGCTCAATCATTATCTCATTAATTCTTACTCTGCTTCTAAACTTATTGCTACGCCGTTGATTAAAATCATTAACCAATTGAGCGAATGCCAGCAAATAATCCGAATACTATTATATCTTTCGCTGGATTCGGCATCATTCGGATAATTATCACTATGCATTGGGTTTTCACTTTTGGCAATAAGCAGAAAGAAGGTCGGTCTTGTTATTCCTGGCGCGGTCCTCACGCTCCGGGTAAAGTAAAAGAGATACTTGGCGGTAAAGGTGCCGGCTTAGCTGATATGACCAACATTGGTATTCCGGTTCCACCCGGATTCACAATTTCAACTCGTGCCTGTGTTTTCTATTTGAAGAAAAAAGAATACCCAAGAGGTCTGCTTAAAGAAATTGAGCAAGGAATGAAGTTCATCGAATCGGTTACTGGTCGTAAGTATGGCGACCGGGAAAGTCCGCTTCTGGTTTCGGTTCGCTCTGGCGCCAAGTTCTCTATGCCAGGAATGATGGATACGGTCTTAAACCTTGGTTTGAACGAGGAGACGGTCCTCGGATTGGCCAAATTGACCAGGAATCAGCGCTTAGCCTATGACTCATACCGGCGTTTTATCCAGATGTTTGGAGATATCGTCTTAGGGATGGAGCACAGTGACTTTGAAGAGATTTTAGAAGGGCTGAAGTACGGAAAAGGCGTTAGACTTGATACAGAGCTTGGCAGTGATGATCTCGTTCTTTTAGTCGGCAGATACAAAGAGATAGTCAAAAAGGTCAAGGGGATTGACTTCCCGCAAGATCCAAGGATGCAATTGGATATGGCCATAAGGGCCGTCTTTGAATCATGGGACAATCCCCGGGCCATTACCTACCGTAAGCTCAATAATATTCCGGATAACCTGGGCACAGCGGTCAATATTCAGGCCATGGTCTTTGGGAATATGGGAGAAAATTCTGGTACCGGCGTGGCCTTTACCCGTGATCCAGCCACTGGCGAAAAGATGTTCTATGGCGAGTACCTTCTCAATGCCCAGGGCGAGGATGTGGTTGCGGGAATCAGAACCCCAAGCCCAATATCTAAGCTGCAAGAAGAGATGCCCGATGTCTATGGCCAGTTGGTCGATATCTACCAGGGATTAGAGACCCATTACCGGGATATGCAGGATATTGAATTTACCATTGAGAATGGCGTGCTTTATATGCTCCAGACAAGGACAGGCAAGCGTTTTCCACAGGCTGCGGTGAAGATAGGTGTGGATATGGTAAAAGAGGGCTTGATTTCAAAAGAAGAGAGTCTATTGAGAATAGAACCGTCTGAGTTAGATAAACTTTTACATCCTCGAGTTGACCCTGAAGCAAAGGTTAAGGTGATTGCGAAAGGATTACCTGCCTCTCCTGGTGCTGTCTCTGGAGCGGTAGTCTTCTCATCAGAAGATGCTATTGATTGGAAAGAAAAAGGCAAAGATGTCATTTTTACTCGCTTCGAAACACGAGGACAATGGATAACTCTAGATGAAGCGTTTACCCTTCCCCAGAGATATTTGAAGACACAAGATATTATTCTGACCCGGCCTGAAACTATCCCCGATGATGTTGGGGGGATGGCTGCCTCTAAAGGTGTCCTGACTGCCCGTGGTGGAATGACCAGCCATGCTGCTGTGGTAGGTCGAGGGATGGGAAAAACCTGTGTAGTAGGTTGTGAGGCAATAAAAGTAGATGAAAAGAACAAAAGATTTAGTGTAGAGATAACTATTAAAGAAGGTGAATACATTACATTAGACGGAAATACAGGAAGGGTGATATGGGGTAAAGCACCGACTATCAATATTAAGGACAAAGCAATAGAGATTTTTGGACACCCAAGGATTGAAATTAAAGATAAAAATGAGATTGAGAAAAGGACACTTGCAAAAGGTAGAGTTACTGCTCCAGGAACAGTCTGTGGTGTGGTGGCTTTTAATTTGGAAGATGCCTCTGTTTTTCATAAGGAAGGTAAGAATGTAGTTCTGCTCTGTAATGAAATTACTCCGGTAAACCTCGTTACTGTATTACCTATGATACAAGGTGTCGTAACTACTAAAAAAGAAGGGGCGACAGCTCATCCTACAGTAGCTATGAAGAATATAATGGATAAATCCGCTATAATAGGATGTGACAATATCAAAATTGATGAAGAAAAGAAAGAATTTACAGTTGAAAATAAAAATATTACTATTAAGCAAGGTGAATATATTACCTTAGATGGATATTCAGGAAGGATAATTCAAGGACAAATACCGATTGTTAGAAAAATAGATGATGAATTTTTAATCTCTCTTTTTGAAACACAAATTGACCCTATGTCAAGACCAGAAGAAATTAAAGAGATTGCCAGGGGTAATGTACTCTCCATCGGTGTAGTCTCGGGGGTTATTGTCTTTAGTATCCCTGATGCAATTAATTTGAATAAAGAAGGCAAAGATGTTATCTTAGTCAAAAATGAGCTCAAAGATTCTGAAGAGCAGATTTCTGAGGCAATAAAGGCTGTCGAGGGAATTTTGATTCCTAAAGGAGGGATGATAACTCCATCTATCCAGCAAATAATTAAGCGAGAAGGTAAATGCTGTATATTTGATTGTGAGATTAAATTAAATGATAAAGAATTTAAAGCAGAAATAACTATTGAAGAAGGTGAATTCATCACCCTTGATGGAAATTCAGGTCGGGTAATATTGGGACAGGCACCAACTATTGAACCAAAGATGACTGAAGAATTTGTAGAACTTTTAGAATGGAGTGATAGTGTGAGCAGATTAAAGGTGCGAGCTAATGCTGATACACCTGAAAATGCAATGAAGGCAAGAGAATTTGGTGCTCAAGGAATTGGACTCTGTCGAACAGAGCATATGTTCTTTGGTAAAGATAGATTACCTATTATGCAGGAGATGATATTGGCAGAAAATAAAGAGAAAAGAGAAGAAGCCTTAAATAAGTTACTCCCTGAACAAGAAAAGGATTTTATGGGAATTTTTAAGGTTATGGATGGATTCCCGGTTACTATAAGACTACTTGACCCTCCACTTCATGAATTCTTACCCAGTCTTGAGGAGATAAGAGTATTTTTAGCCAAAGAAAAAGCAAAGGGGGTGAAAGACATTGAAATGATTCGAAAATTTGAGGCTATTGAAGAGAAAATAGGGACATTTAGTGAAGTAAATCCCATGTTAGGATTCAGGGGTTGCCGTTTAGGAATCATATATCCTGAAATCTATGATATGCAAGTCAAGGCTATATTTGAAGCAGCCACTACTCTTGTTAAAGAGGGATATAAGGTTATTCCGGAGGTGATGATTCCTCTTGTGGGTTATGTTGAAGAGCTAAGGATTGTTAAAAAAAGAGTAAAAGAGATTGCGGAGGATATTATCAAAAAGGCGGGTGTAGAATTAGAATATTCCATAGGCACAATGATTGAAGTACCAAGGGCAGCCTTAACTGCTGATGAGATAGCCAAAGAGGCAGAGTTTTTTTCTTTTGGTACCAACGATTTGACTCAAACAGTGCTTGCCTTTTCAAGGGACGATGCTGAGAAAGAATTTTTATTCCCCTATATAGAAAAGAAGATATTCAATGTAAATCCATTTATGGAAATTGACAGGAAAGGTGTGGGTGAAATGATGAAAATTGGAATAGAGAAGGGACGGAAAGAAAGAAAAAATCTTAAAATAGGCATCTGTGGTGAGCATGGAGGTAATCCTGCTTCGGTTGAGTTCTGTCATCAAATAGGATTAGATTATGTCAGTTGTTCACCATATAGAGTGCCGATTGCAAGGCTTGCGGCTGCTCATGCTCAGTTAAAGTTCCCTATGGAATGAATTCTTTTTAGCGAGGTTTTATGTGCAAGATAATTTGTTACCGATAATGGAAGACACAAAAAAGTTCATCAATCGTTTAGATGAAGTTGATGATTTATCCATCGAAATCCTTAAAGAGTTCTTTAAAAATCATCCGGAATTTGGTGAGATATACCTGCGTCTCCAGTATGATTATGTCAGCGGAGCAGGGGTTAGCCGGGCACTTAGGAATATGTGGATAGAGTATATGTCCTATTCATCAGAGGAATTGATAGAGTTTTATGAAAGAACTACCAGGAAAGGTGAGGAGCCACATTATGAGAATTTGATGATTGTATTTCTCCTTGGTTTCATTGGTTCAACACTAGCGGGTATTGTAGCAATTGAATATGAAAAGCACAGGAAGGAGATAATAGAAACAATCAAAAATGTTCTGAAAGAATCTCAGGAGAGAGTTCATCAGATTAAAGAGAAGATCAAAGAGAAATTCTTACAGCCCATAAGGTATCTCTTTAAAGGTTTTATCTTACGGGAGATGCTCAGGGAAGGGAAAATTTCTCGACAAGAACACGATGAGATTCTAAAAGGAATTAAGGGGATAGAACTTTATGGAAGAGTAATTGGACCCACTGATAAGTATGTGGAATTTGCAAGATATGAGGAAGGTTATCTTAAAAAGCATAGCTTATGTTCTTATGAGAACATCTTAGAAAAACTTTTTGAGATATTAGTCCAGAAATATGGAAATGGGGCCAAAGGGATTTGCTAATGATTAAACTGAAAGGCGAAGGAATAAATCCAAAATTTGCTGTTGGGGAAGCTAAGGTTATACATACAAGTGATTGGAGCAAATTGAGAGAAATGGCTAAAGAGGCACAAGAAAAAGTAATTGTTATTCCTACTGCTGTTCCTGAATATTTTATCTTTCTTCAAAATAACTGTGCTGGAATTATCTCTGATGCAGGAACTAAACTTGGCCATCTTGCTTCACTTATGTATCATTATAACAAACCGGGATTATTTGGTGCTGAGAATGCAACGCAGATTATCAAAGATGGTATGTGGATTGTCTTAATGGGTGATGAGGCAGAAGTATACGACAAGCCCGAGTAGAGGGAAAATTTTGAAAGAAGACATACTTAAGCTCTTTCCAAAGTTAAAAGAGTGGAACAGTCCGGACATGATGTCCAGGTGGGAAGTTGCAAAGATTCTTGGAGGAATTGACGAAGATTATATCTACGATGTCCTATCAATCTTTAAAGAGTTAGCAAAAGACAAAGAACACGGAGTTCATTGGATGGCTTCTGAATCGCTGAGAAAAATTTGCACAACAAAAGGAGTAGAACTTTTATCAATTTTAAAAGAATGGGTTAACGATGAAAATTCAGGTGTTCGACGGATAGCTATTAGATCATTTGGGATAATCGGAATTGAAAGGTTTGATGAAGTTCTTCCGCTATTAAAAGAATCAGCCAGGGATGAGAGCTGGTATGTTCGATGGGGAGTAGCAAGGTCTTTTGCAGAGCTTTGGGAGAAAAGTCCCGAGGAGATACTACCATTTTTTGAGTATTTGGCTAAGGATGATAATGAATATGTTCGACGGAGTGTCGCCGCAGCACCTGGTGATAATATTAGTAAAAGAAATAAAAAATTTACTGGGATTTTAAAGAGTTTGCCGATATTGGAAAATTTAATAAGGGATAATGAAAGAGATGTAAGAATACATGCTGTTTACTCACTTACGGAGATTGTTAAATGGAAATTCTACGAACTCTTACCTCTCTTAGAGATTTGGGCTAAAGATAAAGACGAATATATTCGAGATGCTGCAAAAGAATCTCTGTGTGAAGCTACCAGAGAGAAGTCTCAAGAAATTTTACCAACCTTAAAAATATGGGCAGAGAAAGATAATGAAAAAATCCGAGAACTTGTTGCCTCTGTTTTAAATATAGTTAGTAAAGAAGAACTTCCTGAAGTTTTACCAATTTTGAAGGATTTAATAGAAGATAAAAACGAATCTGTTCGAATAGCTGCTACCAAGTCTTTTACCATAATTGTTAATGGCAAATTCAACGAGGTTTTCCCAACTTTGCAGATTTGGGCAAAAGAGAAAAGTATGTATATTTTGCAGGCAATTTGGGCCTCCCTTGCGGAAATTAATAAAGAGAACCTCATTAAATCTTTGCCAATTTTTAAGACTTTAGTTTTAAATTCTCCACCCCGTGGAGTATGGGATAAATTTATTAATTCTAACCCTAAGAATTTTCTATTAATTCTTAATATATTAGCAAGAGATATGGATGAATGTATCCGCGAGGCTGTTGTTTCTTCTATTGGAGAGATTAGTGAATCTCTTTTACTGTTTCAAATAGAACCAATCTTAAAAAATTTAAGAAACGATGAGTACCCTGATGTTCGCATTGCTGCCTCTAAATCTTGGAGTAGAATTTTCCCAAGCGACTAATGGTTCTGAATTCTTCAGCTTCGGGACGAATGACCTCACCCAGACCACCTTTGGTTTCTCCCGGGATGATGCCGAGGGCAAGTTCCTCTTCGAGTATGTGGATATGAAGGTTTTGGAGGAGAATCCCTTTGCTGTGCTCGACAGAAAAGGGGGGTAGGGGAGTTGATCAAAATAGCTGTTCAGAAGGGAAGAGGGGCCGGCCAGGACTCAAGATAGGTATCTGTGGTGAACACGGTGGTGAACCCAAATCAATTGCATTTTGTCATAAACAAGGTTTGGATTATGTCAGCTGTTCACCATTTCGTGTTCCGGTAGCCAGATTTGCCGCAGCACAAGCGGCGATTCGTGAAAAACCACCAAGGGCAAGAAGACGCAGTTTTAGGCGACTAAAGAAAACGCGAAAGCCGCGTCCGAGAAAAAAGCCAAAGGCTAAAGAATAAGTTTAACCGATAAAGCTGCCGTGCCCAGCACCTATTTTCAGATAGGTGTTGGTGCAAAACTTAAAACTTGATAGCAAACTTCTTATCTCATAAAAATGAGGGGCAACCCCTCATTCTCCCCATCTTTAATCCGCCTAGGCGGATTAAGAGGGGATTCAAAGGGGAAACCCCTTTGAAAATAGGTGCTGGGTGAACCGATGTCGGTTCTAAATTTTATTCTGTAACCGTTTCTAAGAGTTCGGTATTGATGTCTCCGTTCCGAAATTTTTTGTTACGGAGAACCTTTAAATGAAAGGGTATTGTGGTCTTGACCCCTTCGATGACTGTCTCATTCAATGCTCGTTCCATCCGAGCGATTACTCCTTCACGGGTTATATCCCAGACAATAACCTTACCAATCATCGAATCATAATAAGGAGGAATCGTATAACCCAGATAAATATGGGAATCGACCCTGACCCCATTACCACCGGGTAGATGTAAATTCGTTATCTTACCTGGGGTCGGCATAAAATCTTGTTCGGTATCCTCGGCGTTAATTCTACATTCCAGAGCATGGATTTCTCTCAGTTCTTCAAATATGAAACTCTTATCAATCCCGCCCAAAGCCGAAATTAGATTCCCGCCGGCAGCAATTAAAATCTGTGCCTTAACAATATCGGTTCTGGTCACGATTTCGGTAACCGGATGCTCGACCTGGATTCGGGTATTCATTTCGATAAAATAGAAATTCTTATTATCATCGGTTAAGAACTCAACCGTTCCGGCATTCACATAATTTATTGCCTCGGCACCTCGAATCGCCCATTCGCCCAATTTCTGTCTCAAATCTTCATCGACGATTGGTGATGGACATTCTTCAATCAGTTTCTGGTGTCGCCGTTGAATCGAGCATTCTCTTTCTCCCAGATGAATAGTTTTACCTTCTTTATCGCTCAAGATTTGGACTTCAATGTGCCGTGTTTTCTCAAGATACTTTTCTAAATAGACCCGCGGGTCACCAAAAGTTGCTTTTGCTTCAGCCTGACTCATTCGATATCCGGTTTCCAAGTCTTTTTCATTTTTAACAATCCGCATCCCTTTACCACCACCGCCAGCGGCTGCCTTGAATATTACCGGATAGCCAATTCCAGCTGCGATGCTTTTTGCCTCCTTTATCGAACCCACCTCTTCATCACTACCCGGAAGAACCGGCACACCGGCTTGCTTCATTTTAGCCCGTGCTTCAACCTTGTCGCCCATTAGCCGAATCACCTCTGGATTTGGTCCGATGAAAACAAGCTTACAGGATTCACAGGCTTCGGCAAATTCTGAGCTCTCGGCTAAAAAACCATAACCAGGATGAATCGCTTCACTGCCCGTGATTTCAGCTGCGGACAGCACTCTTGGTATATTCAGATAGCTATCTTGAGCTGGAGCTGGACCAATGCATATCGCTTCATCGGCAATTCGAACAGGCAGCGAATCCGAATCGGATTCCGAATAAACCGCTACTGTCTTAACACCCAATTCCTTACAGGCTCGAATTATCCGCAGGGCAATCTCGCCCCGATTGGCAATAAGAATCTTTTTAAACATTTAAATCACCCAGCACTTATTGATATGAATATTATATCTCCATTATATCTTTCATATTTAAAACCTTACCCTTGTGTCAATAAGTGCTGGGTTGTTTTGCTACTCTTTCAATATAGGTATTAGTGCGGGTGTCGATTCTTATGATATCGCCATTAGCCACAAAGAATGGAACCGAGACGACGAGTCCGGTCTCAAGTTTTGCCGGTTTAGAACTACTGGCGGCAGTATCGCCGCGAAAATTTGGTTCGGTCTCAACTATCTTCAGATTTATGAAATTGGGCAATTCAACCGTAAAGGGCTTTCCATCCAGATAGAGTACATCAAGCTCTAAGTTGTCGATAAGATATAATGCTTTATCACCCAAAATTTCTTTGGGTAATGCAAACTGCTCGTAATGCTCCATCTCCATAAAATGGAAACTTATTTCATCGTGATAAAGGAACTGGCATTTTCTTCTTTCGACCTCGACCTCTTCAATCTTTTCACCCGAATCCAGACTTTCTTCAATCACGGACAGGGAGTTTATATTTCTCATCTTGGTGCGCACGAATGCCCGGCGCTGGGCAATCTTGACCCGCTGGTATTCGATGATTTCATAGATATCACCTTTAAATCGGATTAACAGTCCATATTTAAAATCATTGGGGGTAATAATCATAGCTCGATGAGCTCCTTTGGACTTTTGGTTAAGATTTCACAACCTTTCTTGGTTACTCGAACCAAATCTTCAATTCTAATTCCACCCCAATCCGGCAGATATATACCGGGTTCAACTGTTACAACATTATTATTCTCAAGGATTGCCTTACTGGTTTTAGCCAGGGCAGGATTTTCATGGACTAAAAGACCGACGCCATGACCTAAACCATGACCAAAATATTTGCTATAACCTTTTTCGGTAATATGGTTACGAGCTTTTGCATCAATATCCGAAGTTTTTTCATTCTTCTTGATTGCCTCCAATGCTTTTTTCTGGGCATCTAAAACAATCGAATAAATCTTTTTGCTCTTATTATCGGCTTTACCGACAAATACGGTTCGGGTCATATCTGAACAATAACCCTGATATTTGGCACCAAAATCAAATACTATCGCTTCACCGCTTTTTAACTTTTTCAGCCCAGGTTCATAATGGGGCAATGCACCATTTTTACCTGAGGCAACGATGGTGGAAAATGCGACTTCGCCTTCCTGCATCATCAAATAATCCATTTCCATTGCCAAATCCTTTTCTCGGACGCCGGGTTTTATCATTTTCAAGATTTTGGCAAAGACCGAATCGGTGATTGCCACTGCTTTACGAATCAGTTTTAATTCAGCGTTATCTTTGACCGCACGCAGTTCGATTGTCCAGTTATTGCAAGGCACAAGACTCACTTTTTTAAGCTGTTTCTTTAACCGGCGAAAGTTACGATAGGAAAGATTT
>Ga0224501_10001120_pt1 | contig 20582 bp, 19 predicted proteins | sample SF_Oct11_sed_USG_4_FD_169105 | JGI IMG/M metagenome (GOLD analysis project Ga0224501, IMG submission 169105) | Sediment microbial communities from San Francisco Bay, California, United States - SF_Oct11_sed_USGS_8_1 | ecosystem: Environmental > Aquatic > Marine > Sediment | place: USA...
CTGATTCCCAGCCCAGTTATGATGCCCGCTGCATTGCCCTGGCCAGCAGCAGCAAGCAAATATTTGATTCTATTGGAGTTTGGCAGAGCCTGAAAAGGTCCGCCACGGCCATCAACACCATCCACGTCTCCGATAGAGGCCATTTTGGCAATACCCGCATGGAGGCTGCAAAACTCGGTGTAGCGGCCATGGGCTATGTGCTGGAGAACCGGGATATCGGTCAAGCCTTGATGGATCGTATGGCCCAGTCCAGTAATATTGAACTGATTTGCCCGGCAAAACTGGTGGATCTGAAAATCTCAGAAGAGTCGGCCGAAGCCACTCTCGATCGTGAGGGAGAACACCACACATTCAGCACGCGCCTGCTCATCGCTGCAGACGGCGGCAATTCTGCTGTGCGCAAATTACTGGGAATCGAAAATGACACGGTCGATTATCAGCAAACGGCGGTCATCAGCACCGTCACACCCGAAGCCAGCCACCAGAACGTAGCCTATGAGCGCTTCACCGATTCCGGCCCACTGGCCCTTTTACCTTTGAGTCAGAATCGCTGCTCGCTGGTTTATACCGTCAATGCGGATGCTGCCGATGATGTTTTATCGCTGGATGACAAGGAATTTCTCGCCCTGCTGCAAAGGCGTTTCGGTTTTCGACTGGGACATTTTGTGAAAACAGGAAAGCGTTTCGCCTTTCCACTGAGCTTGTCTCGTATTAAGGAGTCTATTCGCTCTCGCGTGGTCTTTATTGGTAATGCCGCCCACACCTTGCACCCGGTTGCCGGCCAGGGATTTAATCTGGGGATACGCGATGTGGCCGCACTGGCGGAGGTTTTGGTAGATGCCTCGCGCGCACACGCCGATATCGGTTCCATCGAGACATTGAAACGATATGAAGACTGGCGCAACAAGGATCAGGAACAAACCGCCAACTACACCGACAAGCTGGTGCGAATTTTTTCCAACGATTTTTTTCCACTGAATTCGCTACGCAGCAAGGGACTGATTGCCACCAATATTTTTAGCCCCGCCAAACGCGTCTTGGCCCGACAGGCCATGGGCATGAACGGCAAACTGCCCCGCCTCGCCCGAGGAGCCCCCCTATGAGCAAGTCCTATGATGTGATCATTGTCGGTGGCGGCATGGTCGGCGGCGCCTTGGCCTGCGGGCTCGGTAAGGCGGGAATAAATACCCTGGTGCTGGATGCCGTCTCACCTGTGATGGACTGGCCACCGAAAGATTATGAATTGCGCGTAAGCGCCATCACCGCGAAATCACAACACTTTTTGGAAGCCATCGGTGCCTGGTCGGGGATCAGCAAAAGACGCCTCAGCCCCTTTCGTGAAATGCACGTATGGGATGCCCAAGGCAAAGGCGAGATCCATTTTGATAGCGCCGAAGTGGGCGCTCCCACACTGGGAAATATTATTGAGAATCTGGCCATCCAGCAGAGCCTGATCGACCAATTTGAACAATACGATTGTGTTGAGTATCGACATCCCCTGCGCATCAAGGCACTCCATCTGGAAACCGATCACGCCGAACTGGAAACCAGCGAAGGAGAAACGCTAAGCGCCAGGCTCTTAGCGGGTGCCGACGGTGCACGCTCCTGGCTACGCAGCCAGTTTGATATCGAAACCATTGGTTGGTCTTATCATCAAAAGGGACTGGTGTGTGTGGTAAGTACTGAACAAGGGCATCACGAAACGGCCTGGCAACGCTTTCTACCCACTGGCCCCCTGGCCTTTCTCCCTCTGGCAGATGGCCGCTGCTCCATTGTGTGGTCCACCACGGAAGAAGAAGCCAATCGTCTATTAGGCTTGAATGAAACCGACTTTCTCAACGAACTGAATGAGGCCTTACATGAGTCGCCCATGGGCAAGGTGATTGGCTGTGGAAAACGCGCCGCCTTTCCCCTACGCCTGCAACATAGCACCCGCTATATCGATCATCGTTTGGCACTAGTGGGTGATGCGGCACACACCATACATCCACTGGCGGGGCAGGGTGTGAATCTGGGTTTTGCCGACGCCGAAGAACTGACTACGCTTCTGAGCACTGCCAAACTAGACGGCATCAAGGATCTGGGAAACAAGGTCTTGCTCCGACAGTACGAACGGGCGCGCAAGGGTGAAAACCTGGGCATGATGGGTGTGATGGATGGATTCAAACGTCTGTTCAGTAACGATCAAGCGGCTCTTAGCGGACTGCGAAATTTTGGACTGGGCCTGACCAATAAGGCGGGACCGGTAAAAAATCTCATCATGCGCAAGGCAATGGGACTGGATCGCGCGTCAGTCTAGTTGATAGACCAGCCCCGTGCGCGCACTCACACTCTCGTCCAGATAAACGTTCCCCGGTACCCAGCCTTTTGTCTTCATTTCCAGGGTTAAATACGGCGCCAGTCGTTCTGTGTAAGGATATTGAATGCGCGTGCTAAGCAAGCCACCCAGTTCAGATTTTTCGGCATAGAAAGACTGGTCTTTGGGCTGCGCCCAAAGGGCAGTACGGGCTTCCCAGGTAAAGGCATTCAGCTTCATGTCTTTGAGCTGACAATCCACACCGGGGCTGACCGACACTTTATTGTGAAAACTATTGAGGGTGCACAGTAGCTTTGTATCAGCACTACGCAGAAAAACATTCACGCCCAAATTGTAGCCAAAGGGTGTGATGTGGTGCCTGAGGGAGGCATTCCACAAGACTTGACGACCTTCGAACTGTGCGGAGAAATGGACTCTATTTATTAAAAACGGATTGACCAGGTTTAACAGCGACAGACGCGATTGCTTTGTAAGATAGTCTTTTTCTTCTTGCGTTAAATCTTCGAAAGTTCGATAGCGACGCACACCGGTTCCTGAGGGATGCAGTCCCCGATCCGCATAGGCCTCCTGAGGCCTGAACAGATCATAGACCCAGGCATTACAGTCCAGGCCGGTAAAATCTCTCTTGCTTATGTTCGCTCCTTCCGCATCTTGTAGTTCTTTGGTAATTTTAGTGGAATCTTCCGAGGCACAGGCATCGAGATAGCCCCAGTTATTTATATAGTTGGACCAAAGCAGGAAGAGGTTATCTGTGGGCGAGTCTTTAAAAAATTGATCCTGTTCCACTAGAAAATTGAGTTCGTTCTGCGCCTCCAGACCAGCGGAAGACAGGCGCACAAAATCGGCTGGGTGATTTGCCTTGAGCCAGGCCAGGTCTTCGTCTTTCACGTGTGAAACGGAAATAGTCTCTGCAAACAGGGGAATATCATTGACCTCGTCATAACTATCGATTCCGTACTGACCCATTACCGCCCTGTGCCACTCCTCATGCAGCCAGGAGCTACCCAAGGGAAACCATGTCATCATGAAATCAAAACCGATGATCCACATGGTAGGATTCTTTCCTTTTTCATCTCGCCACTGCGTCAGGCCGTGGTGTGCAGCGGCATAGGTGCTACGTACCCAGTGCAAAGACTGGTTCATACTGGGCCATTGTTCGGGGTGATCCGCGTTGTAGGGGGCATCAATTAGCGGTATATCTATTTGAGACTGACTCAGTGCACTGTTTGAACAAAACAGAAAACTGCTCGCTATAAGACAGCCAATCAGTCGTTTCATTGATCAGACTGGTCCAACGGTGCTTCCAGATACAGTTTCCTCAGCTCTTCCACTCGATTGCGATTCACGCCAAAATCCGAATAACCCACGCGAGAGGCCGAGCGCACCAGAATCTTTCTTCTCACTTTATCCAGATAAAACTCCACATCGTCCACGAATCGAAATATGAGTGAGGTGCAAGTAGCATGGATATAGCCTTCGCTGTTTTTGACGATTTTCGTGCGCTTGTAATTATTCAAAACAGAAGTGAGAATCTTAAAACTGACTTGAGGGTTTTCCCGAATAGGGAACGGCTCGATATAAAAGCTTTCTTTGCCCGCGCCCAGGGAAACCACGCAGTTGGGTTTGGAGCCACATTCTTTCAGTGGGATCACTTCCGTGCCGTGCATAACTGTCGCACCCGCCTTTCCTAGAACCAGCAGGCATAGAAGTACCATTACTAATAATTTGACGCTTTGTTTTGACACGAATACCAACTGGAGGTTTATGAGTTTAAAGAATGGATACTCTAACAAATTATAAGACAAAAAAAAGCACCGCAAAACGGTGCTTGTAATAGCAGCCGGGATGTCAGCTACTATTCAGTCTTGAAGAACCCGACCATCGCCTTTAATTGGGCGGCCTGAGCGCTCATTTCCTCTGAGGTAGATGCCAACTCTTCTGAAGAGGCGGCGTTCTGTTGCGAAACCTTGTCTAACTGGGTCACGCTGGTGCTGATCTGCCCCACACCGGCGGCCTGCTCCTCTGACGAGGCCAGGATTTCCTGCATCAGTGTGGCAGTATTCTGTATCTGGGGTACCACATCGCCAATCACCTTACCTGCATTCTCGGCCACATTGACGCTATCTTGCGCCAGTTCGCTAATTTCCTGGGCTGAAGTCTGGCTGCGTTCGGCCAATTTACGAACCTCGTCCGCCACCACCGCAAAACCCTTACCGTGCTCACCGGCCCGTGCCGCTTCAATTGCCGCGTTCAAGGCCAGAAGATTGGTTTTGTAGGCAATGTCTTCAATCAGGCTGATGTTGTCTGCGATATTACGCATGGCCTTCACGGTATCAGCAACGGCAGAACCGCCGCCCTCTGCCTGATTCGCCGCCTTGGACGAAACATCATGGGTGGTACGCGCGTTCTCGGTATTTTGATTAACACTGGCCGAGATCTCTTCCAATGTGGCAGTGGTTTCTTCCACACTGGCAGCCTGCTCACTGGAGGCCTGGCTCAAGGTTTGTGCCGTGGCGCTGATCTGCGCGGCCGCGGAAGACATGGCGTCCACCGAGGACTTAACATCGGAGATGATCTTATGCACATTGCTCACAAATCCATTGAGAGAAGCCGCAGTTTCGCCCACCTCATTTTTACCGAAATCAGGCAGTCGATACGTCAGGTCCCCGTCCCCCTCACGGAGATCGTCTACTGCGCGCAGCATTTCTCTCAAAGGCATCACGATATTTTTAATAATGATGGTGGCGAGCAAAAGGCCCGCTACGATCGAGACTATACCAATGGTAGTTAAGAGAGTAACGGCAAATTTCTCGTCAGACTCCGCTTGCTTGGAGGCGCTTTCGGTGAAAGCTTCCAGTTCTTTCATCAAAGCATCAAGTTCGTGCTCCATTTTTTGCTCTTCCGGGTCCAGCAGATCGGTGCGCTGATTCACTTCGTGATGCCTACCGTTTACCGCCGCGACGAAAATGGGTTGCACATGGGAGTCATAGTTTTTATATTCTTTTTCTATCTTTTGCAGAGCATCCAGCACGTGCTCAAATTCTTTCGTTACTTCAGCACTATGTGCGTTTTCCATTGCCTCTTTTGCGATTTTTTCCGCCTCAGCCAGGTGGGTCACAATCTCTTTGTCTGCTTCCTGGTACCCCTCTACGGACTCTTTGAAATACTCGCCCGCCTTTTCTTCGGTCTTCATTTGCACGGCAAAACGTAACGCGCGTTCCAAATGATGCGTTTGCAATATTTGATTTTCGGTAATCCCTACCACTTTTCTGGTAAGAGGGATATCGATCTCTGCAATGTCTTCGATCTCCGTACCGATCTTGGACATTTGCACCAGGCCGATACCGATGGCCGTCAGCATCAAGGCCATGAGCACACCCGCCAGTGCGATTACCTGATTTTTAATTGTTACGTTTTTTATGTTAAACATTGCTTGTAGTCCTTATAGTGAGTCCCACTATTTCCTTGATAGTAAATATCGTTTGTTAAGCGGCTGTACCGGCCGATTATTTCGCTCTACCACATCTCGGAATTGACGCACTTGTCTATCAGACACTTGCATCACATTTTTCATTACAAACCAACGCACCCCTTCCGAACAAGGAGGCGTAGTCAACGAACCTCGGTAATGAAAATAATCTCTACGTCGTGGCAGCAGGTCTTCTGCGTTCACCATGGTGCCATAGGTGGTCACCGGCGTTACACCCTGTGGCATGTGCTCCCAGACCTTATCGATGGTGCCATTGTTACTTCCTTTTTCGAAAAACACACCCACCACCGCCAACTGACCCTCTTTGTTTCGATGTACCAGGTGAGCCTCTAACACATGGGACTTGCCGTTCAAGGTGTGTTCGCTGGGACTATGAAAGTGCACTTGCAATAATTCATAGGGCTCGCCCGAAATCAGCAAGCGGCTGTTATAGTGTGTAGCACTGGGCATGAGATAACTCTTTCCACCAATGTTCACTCTATTACGATCGGAATTGTCTACGTTACCGTAGTTGAATTGGATAGTGTGTCCATTGTTCAGGATTTGTAATGCAACAGGGCTGTATTGAAAGTCCAGATCGAACAGATGTGTGTCTGTAGGCTGTCGTATGTCGATGGGAGACTGATTTCTCCCTGCAGAACACATATGAAAGTCTTTGTGTAGAGAACCCCAATTGTCTGGCCCATTCACACCTGTATAGGTCCAGTGTGGTTTGTGCTCTTCTTTAAAGGCATGTGTGGCACGGCTACTACCGTGGGAGCTACTGCCCCCATGATCGTTACTGCTACTGCTGTGAGAACTGCTTCCGCCATGATCGTTACTACTGAGGCTGCTACCGTGCGAACTGCTTGCACTGTGCTCACTACTACCATGACTACTATCGTGGGCGCTACTGGCTCTGTGATCGTTACTACCATGGCTACTACCGTGGGCGCTACTGGCGCTGTGGTCGTTACCGCCATGTGAACTGGAAGCCATGTGAGTACCAGACGAATCACTTGCTTCGTGAAAGGAAGCCTGGTCAAACTCGCCCAGACGCGAGTATAGCGGCTCAACCGGTCTGGCATTCTTGCCTACCAGGCTCACAAATTTGTTTACCGCGCTGCTGGCAACTGTGATGCGTTCTTTCATTACCATCCAGCGCACACCCTCGCTACAAGGGGGAGTGGTGAGCGAACCGGGGTAGCTCACGTAGTCTCTCACCGTTGGTAAAATGCGATCGGCGTTCACTGTAATGCCGTCTACCTGTTCTGTCTCTCCAGCGCCTCTGGGCATATGCTTCCATATGTCATTGAGATCGGCGTTGCTACTGCCCGCATCCATAAACACACCGATAACCGCCAATTGACCGTCGGCGCTCTTATGGACAAAATGTACCTCCATCAAGGCAGATTTTTTATTCTTCGTGTGTTCACTGGGAGAGTGGAAGTGAAACTGGAGCAGGTCATAACGCACACCAGCTACTTTAATATAGCTGCCACTTTCATAATTGACCTGGATAGTGTGGCCATTGTTGAGAATTTCCAGCGGCGTGCTTTCGTAATGGAAGGCAATATCACTCTGGCCGTCCGGGAGTTTGTCGGTGATATCGATAGGTGACTGTTCTCTACCACTTCCACAAGTCTCAAAGTCATCAGACAGACTCGCCCATTTTTTAGGCCCCTCCGCTCCTTTATAAGACCAGTGCACACCGCCGCTTTCAGCAGAAACGAGCTGTACTACACCAAAGCACAGCAAAACCGCGCCAGCTTTTATCATCAAGTTTTTACTGATTTTTTTCACTTCTACACCACCAACAAGCTAATACCATTTTTATTATGTGTAAATAATCCACAACACTATAGTTTGTAACACTGTGTCGACAGCAAGAACGCTAATGTTTAGAAAAACTTAGCGCCCCAAACCATTTCGTTAACTACCTGATAAATAATGGTTTATTTATTTATTCTTGGGAATTCCCGATGCGGGAAATACACACTAGATCGCTGTCACCACTCGATTTCGTCCCTCTTCCTTGGCGCGGTAGAGGGCCTCATCGGCACGATTGAATAGACTTTCGGGCGTATCCCCGGCGCTGAATTCAGCGATACCCGCTGAAAGTGTTATTGCGATTCGTTCCCCCTGGAAATGGAATTTTGCCTCTTCCACCAATTCACGAATCTGATTGCAGCTTTCCACTGCGTTGGGAATACGCGTACTTGGCAGCAAAAGCACAAACTCCTCGCCACCATAACGCGCGATATAATCGGTTTCACGTATCCGCTGGCTTAGCAGCTTGGCGACACTTTTTAGGGCATTGTCTCCTGCCACATGACCATAGCGATCATTGATCTTTTTGAAGTAGTCAATATCCCACACCACTAAACAAAGGGGCTCACCGTACCGTTTTGCCCGCGCGATCTCATCACGTATCTTATCGTTATAACTGAGTCGATTTGCGACAGCGGTTAGAGGATCAATCATCGCTTCCATGCGTTGGCGCTTCATGCGCAAGCGCAGTTGCGAGGCTTCCGCGTCCATATTGTTGAGCAAACCGATTAGCGACCGAACCTGCTCCCGAGTCGTTTCGTGGCGCACATTGTCTTCTTCCCAAAAAAGGTTTAGACGGAATTCGATGGCCTCGAGTCGAGAACTGATTTCGTCTTTCAAGTTGTCCAGATCCATCGTGTTTGCCAACGACCTTCCAATGCCGTTTAGCTCGAATACCATCGAGTCGTTGAACTCTTTGCCTTTTTCCAGCGCGTGCTCTGAATATTCTGCAGACTTTTTAACAAACAGCTCCAATTCCTTGAGTCGGTTGGTGATTTCAATCAGAAAATGTTCGATATCTTCCCGTTCGGTATAGAGTTTTTTTCTGAAGTCGGTAGTCACCACATCAATGGTATCAAGCACCTTGCTCCAGGATTTCGGGTTGTATCCCTGTTCAATTAAGGTGCGAAGCTTGTCCACGTCTTGCTGCATCTCTCTAGGCAGGCTGAGACGTTCAAAAAGTTGATGTAGCAGGTGAACTATCAGCCGTGAATACTTTCCTTCCATCTCAAAATCGTGATTGATCAGATCTAGCAGAAAGCTTTTTACTTCGTCTAGTGTTCGTAAATATTGTTCCACATTGAGTGCCGCGTTGAGTTGCCGCACAAAGGAATGTAACTCAATGGCCGCACCGGACTCTTTTGGTGCGTGCACAGCAAGCCAGTGAATGGTTTTCATGATGACGGGATCAACCACCGAAGCCTTTTGCGGACTGCTATCCTGAACAACCACTGCCTCGCTGATTTCTTTGACCAGGCTTTCGATTTGGTAGGTATCTGCACCCCGTGACGAAATCCTTTTTAGCTTGTCTAGATACGTGTCTACCGTTTTGGGCGGCAGATCTACAATTCTCAAGAGTTTGTGCAAATTATTGAGCAGGGACTCTTCCAATTCGCGACTGCGCAGCTCTTCCTTTATCAGTAGAGACTCCGCCTTTTCTGCTCTTTGCTGCCAATTTTCTTTTGAGTGACTTGAAGACATGACAAATCTAACGTTTTTAACCCAAATAGAACAACGGCATCCAAAATCATTCCTTGATGATCAGAAGCGCAAGAGCGGAGAATTTTGTAATCTAAACGATTAGATAGTATACAGGCCCTGGCCTAGTGCCTCAGTTGGACTGACTCCGGGACTAGCACTTCCATAGCGATTGGTAAATGGTCAGAGAATCCGATGGGTAATGCCTTTACATAGTTAATTTTAAGGCTCGGGCTGACCAAAAAATGGTCAATGTCTCGTTTTGGCGACCAGCTCGGAAAGGTGGAAATTCCACCGGTTGGAATCAGTAGGCCGGTGCGGGTCATCAGTGCCTTGATTTCGTCGCTCCAGGGCTGACAGTTCAGGTCTCCCATCACCACGATGTGCTGAAACTCTGATACCAAATCACCGATAAAACCAAGCTGGCGCATTCTGGCCTTCTTGCCCAGTGCCAGGTGCAGCAAAAGAACCAGGAGTGCGTCCTTTCCTTCTCCAAATCTGGCAGCCAGGGCACCACGACCAGGTAGGCGACCTGGAAGCCTGTGGCCGGTAATCTCCGACGCATCGAATTGACTCAATAGGCTATTACTGTGTCGCGCGATATGACCCAGGTTGCGATTGGTTTGCACATGGTAATAGGGAAAACCTGCCTTTTCTGCCAAGTAACGTGGCTGACTGACGAAGCTGCTGCGAAAGCTACCGGCATCAGTCTCCTGCAGGCCGACTATATCGTACGCGTTTATCATTGATGCAATCTGATCGAGATTGTGAAAATGGTTGGCGTGGGGGATAAGGTGCTTCCAACTATGCGTGAGGTAGTGATGGGGCTTACTGGCACCAATCCCGACTTGCATATTGAAGCTAAGAAAACGAATCGCCCGCCCTTTTATGGAAGAGGATTTAGGACGATTTTCAGCATCTCGGGTTATCACTTCCGGTATTCCACTTGGTCCTTGGTATGTATAGAGAAGTCTATCGACACCTATACCAAAAAGTAGATGCCTTAGCCTCTTTATTTGTGGCCAAGGTGTTCAGATTTCAAGGAAAAGTGTGGTGGATTGTGCTTGTGGTCATTTTGGGCTCCCGGGTGACCGAATCATAAGTTAGGTTTCGATCCTATAAATCTTACCAATTAGACAGTTTGTAAAAAATGGGGTTTATTAGCCCATTCTATATTGCATAACTAGGGAGGGCAGGCTATGCATAGAGAGATTCTCGTCAATGCGCGTTATCTTACTCACCAGGGCGATTCAGTACTCGTGATCGGGCATGGAACGCAAGGTATCGTGGTGGAATACAATGACGGCAGAGTCGAGATTTTGCATAGACAGGCCTGGAACGCCCTTAGACCTGTGGTGGATCGCAGGGCAAAACATTAAGCGTCAAACATTGATCACTCGGGCTCAGTCTCTTATACAAAATAAGAATAAACAGCTAGAATAACTAGAAACCCAACTCGAGCTAATCTGTGGATTTTCTTCATATTGTCGTACTCGCCCTGGTTCAGGGCATTACCGAATTTTTGCCCATCTCCAGTTCAGCCCATCTGATATTGGTCCCGGAAATATTACACTGGCCAGATCAAGGCCTGGCCTTTGATGTGGCCGTACACCTGGGGACGCTTTCGGCGGTGATGCTCTATTTTCGCGCTCAGATTGTACATATTGTGGCGGATACCTCAAAAAGTATCCTCGCAAAACAGACCGTAGGTGAAAGCAATCTGGGCTGGGGAATTGTTCTGGCAACCCTACCTGCTGTAGTCTTCGGTTTTACGTTTAAAGATTATGTGGAGACTGATCTAAGAGGCCCCCTGATCATTGCGTCGACTACCATCGGTTTTGGGCTCTTACTGTGGTACGCAGACATAAAACAGTCTGAGCATCGCACATTAAAACAGATCAACTGGCGAGACGTGATCATCATAGGCCTGGCCCAGGCCGTGGCAATTATTCCAGGCACATCCCGCTCGGGGATTACGATCACCGCTGCCTTATTATTGGGTCTGAATCGCGACGCAGCGGCCCGCTTTTCTTTCTTATTATCAATCCCAACCATCGCCGGTGCCGGCGTATTGCTCACCAAAGACCTGTTGGAACAGAACGCCCCTGTAGACTGGTCAGCGCTGCTGATTGGGACCCTGGTTTCAGCGGTGAGCGCTTACCTGTGTATCCATTACTTTCTAAAACTGATATCCCGAATGGGAATGAAACCTTTTGTTATCTATCGGCTGTTATTAGGCATCATTCTACTGATCCTGTTTGTTTGATCCGGACTGGTTCATCCGTTTCATTTTGAGTTGATTCGCGATCTTGATGCGCGCCCCTCTGATCGCCTCAGCGATCTCCCCACCCTGCAGACCTTTATCGAGAAATGGCTTAACATCTATCATTTTGCAGGCCTCGACCACTTCCTTGATGAATGCTGCTTGCGGGTAGTCACTGTCTTCATAACCTGAACGACCCCGAGAGTCTGCTTCGCAAGCCAATAGAAATGGTTCAAGTCTGTTGATGTTCCGCCAAATATTGATGCTATTTAGCATGTCGATCAAAGTCGATGCCTTCAACTCAAACACCTTGTGAACTTTACCGTGATTTTTCGCCACCAGGTCTGCCAACTCGCTAAAATCTTTAGGAATTCTTAACCTATCACTGAGTTTTTTATTCAGTGTTACGGATAAGGCCTCGTGGCCGTGGTGCTTGGGCCACAAGTCCGGAGGTGTCTCACCCTTACCCAAATCATGAACCAAGGCAGCCCACCTCACTACTGGATCGGCGCTAAGCCTTGCCGCTTGATCCAAGACCATCATGGTATGCACGCCGGTATCAATTTCCGGATGATATTTCTCGGGCTGAGGTATACCAAAGAGCTTGTCGACTTCTGGAAAAAGGACTTTCAGAGCGCCGCAACTTTTTAATACATTGAAATAGACACTGGGTTGCTCGGTCTTCAATGCTTTAAGGGTTTCTATCCAGACCCGTTCGGCGACCAGTTCTTCCATTTCACCCTGGTTAACGATTGCTTTCATTAGTTCCAGAGTTTCATTCGCAATGATGAATCCTAGCGTATGAAAGCGCGCGGCAAAGCGGGCAACCCTTAAGACGCGTAGTGGATCTTCTACAAAGGCATCACTTACGTGGCGTAATATTTTTTTAGAAAGGTCGACAGTGCCCTGATATGGGTCTATCAAGTTTCCGGTTTCGTCCAAAGCCATGGCATTTATGGTCAAATCTCGTCTGAGGAGATCATCCCTAAGGCTGACCGTGGGTTCGAAATCTACTGCAAAACCCTTGTAACCCCGTCCGGTCTTCCGTTCGGTACGCGCCAAGGCGTATTCCTCTTTGGTATCGGGATGCAGGAACACGGGGAAATCTTTACCCACCTGCTGATACCCGTGCGCGAGCATTTCTTCTATGCTTGAACCGATGACTACCCAGTCTTTCTCATTCACTGTAAGACCCAGCAACCTGTCCCGGACAGCTCCACCCACTAAATACGTTTTCATACGCGTTTTGACTTAATCTTTAACATAGCCAATGATACATGGTATTTGGGTTGCAAAGAAATCGATGGGTACTAATCTGTTCTATGCTATATATAAGTAGTTATTAATTCGTGAAAATTTTTACTTCTATGCCCAGTCCTAAGCAATTTGCAGCCCCTATGCTACTGGTTTGTTCTCTGCTGCTCACCTCCTGCACCACCCTATCGTACTATTCTCAATCAGTTAGCGGACATCTAGAGATCTGGTGGGGAAAACAGGACATAGAAAAACTTCTATCAGACAACGACACTTCTCCCGAGTTAAAAAACAATCTTCAAGAAATACTGCGATATCGTCAATTTGCTTCAGACCAACTCGGGCTGCCGGACAATGACAGCTACAAGAGCTATTACGATCTCAAACGAGATAGTGTGGTGTGGAATGTTTTTGCGGCGGCAGAATTTTCCACTAAGCCAAAACGCTGGTGCTATTTGATCGTGGGATGTGTCAGTTACCGGGGTTATTACGACGAGGCTCGCGCCCTTGAACACGCACTACACTTGAAACAAGAAGGTTTCGACACCTATGTGGGCAGTGTTCCCGCCTACTCCACCTTAGGCTGGTTCAACGATCCTGTCTTAAACACCTTCGTGAACTGGAAAGCGGATTCCCTGGCCGGGCTCATTTTTCATGAGCTTTCTCACCAGGTGTTATACATTTCAGATGATTCAGCCTTTAACGAAGCGTTTGCCACCGCTGTGCAGCGCCTAGGGGTATTAGAATGGTACCGCATAAATGGCGATTCCGCTTCTCAAAAAAACTATCTAGAGTTTCTAAAGCAATTGAGTTTATTTCGTAAGATACTGATCAATACGAAGGAAAAGCTCAATGTGATTTACTCATCCGATTTGTCTGAGCAAAATAAAAAGGAGCAAAAATCCCAGATTTTTAACGGGATGATTGTAGAATATGAAAATGTAAGTAAATCGTGGGGGAAAGACCCTTTTCGAAACTGGTTTAAGAAAGAGTTGAATAACGCAAGACTTATTGCCAATCTGGAATACATAGGCCATATTCCCGCATTTTATGCGCTATTCGCGCAAAACAATAAGGATTGGAAACGTTTTTTATCTGCATGTATAAAACTAAGCCAAATGAAAAAGCCTGAAAGAGAGAAAAGACTTGCTGAGCTGACTGCTGAAAATATTTCTCTGGAGAATGTGGTGCTTTAACGCACTATTTTACGAGTTTCAGATTTGGCTTGGATCCAGATTTGCCCTGATTAGATGAGGAGTCTGGCGATTGTGGATCGGGTGCTGGACTATCTGGATCGACGAAGACCATGCCCTGACCGTTTTCTTTCGCGTAGATAGCAAGCACTGCACGGATAGGTACAAGAACCTCGGTAGAAATACCATTGAAACGGGCGAAAAAATGGACGCATTCATTGCTCACGTCCAAATCTTGAACGGCATACGGCCCGATATTTAGTACTATCTTTCCATCTTTGACAAATTGTGTCGGGACTTGCGCCCCTTCTACCAAGGCATCCACCATGATATAGGGCGTCAGATTGTTATCGACGATCCATTCACCCAAGGCACGGATTAAATAAGGACGACTTGACGTCATAGTCTTGGAATCGCTGCTCATAGGGGCTTACGTCTCTATAAGGAAGGAGCTGACTCCTTCTCCGCACTCGTTAGGCTTTCCTTAAAACCCGGGCGGGAAAAAATTCGACTCATGTATTCACTAATTGGTCCAGCTTGTTTGGGAAGTTGAACACCATAAGTATGCAGACGCCAAAGCAGTGGCGCAATTGAGCAGTCTACAATGGAAAAATCATCACTCATGAAATAGGGTTTAGCTTCAAACACCGGAAGAATAGACATCAGGCTATCTTTGAATTCACTCACGGCCTTGTCTTTTTCAGCTGATGACCCGTTTTCAATTTGGGGCAATAATTGATACCAGTCTCTGTCGATGCGGTGCAGCATGAGTCGAGTCCTGGCCCTGGAAACTGGATCCACAGGCATCAATGGAGGATGGGGAAAACGCTCATCGAGATATTCCATAATGACCCGAGAGTCAAATAACACTAAATCACGGTCGGTAAGTGTAGGCACACTGTTATATGGATTTAAATCTATGAGGTCCTCAGGTAACTCACTCGATTTAATTTCCACAACTTCGTAAGCAACGTTCTTTTCTGCCAGAACGATCCTAGCTCTATGGGAGTAAGGGTCATTCGAACCAGAATACAAAGTCATGACAGAGCGCCTATTAGATACCACTGCCATCAATAATCTCCTGATATCTCAACGAAAGATGGACAACCTGATCAATATTATTAGTTAAAGTGATCACCACATGCCCTACAAAAGAAAGGCGGATGAGTACCCTCACCCGCCTTAGAATAACACATTTCCGTGTATATTAGGATTGTTTGATCAATCCATTACGTAGCAAAGACCATCTCAATGTGAAGGCTATTACCGCCAAGGTAACGATGGTGGTGATTATGTCAAATCCGCCAGTCATCGGTAGATGATAGTGTGAAGGATCCACCGAACCTGAAATCCAGGTGTAGCGCTCCAGCCAGGTACCTAGCAGTATGCAACTCGCTACGCCCACAATCACTTTAGGATTGTGTCTGTTGGGCGTCCATGTCGCAAAAGTGACAAAAGGAATAATGAACTTCAGCACAAGGAAGGTCCACCAAACTGTGCTCAAATCAAGCTCCAACATGTTTCGGAAGCGGACGATTTCTTCTGGCAGACGACCGTACCAATAAATCAGATACTGCGTGAAATAGAGGTATGTCCATAGGATGGTAAATCCCAACATCATCTGTGCGAAGTAATTGAAAATCTTCTTGGGGACTTCTACTTTAAGCTTCCCTGAGCGAGTCAGAATGAATAGAAAGACTGCAAAGAAAGCCAAATAAAATTGAAAGTGGCTGATAAAATGGTATGCCCCGTAACTCGCACTATGCCAGTTGGGTACCATAGTCATTTCGAAATCCCAAGCAACCATCGTCGCGTAGAGAACATAAGCGACCGGTATTAGCAATGCAACATTTCTGAAGCGTCTCTGTGCCGCATAACGCGGATCAACAGAAGCGGCGTGTTGATACTTGATAAACAAGGTATACAGCCCCGCAATCGCGAGGAACGCCAAAATTTCGCGCGTTACAAGAAATGTGTAATTGTGCCATCCGGGCATATGGTGCTCTCCCTCGCCACCATGGCCAGAGTGCGCAAGCCACTGGAATGTATTCTCTCCAAAGAACAAGAGTATACATAACATTACAAAGGCTACCGGCAACAATGCTGCCGATGACACCGCCAGAAACCTCACGTGCGTACGCCACTTGGCGTTGGCAAGGTGCAGAATCGCAGCCAAGGTAACGCCGTTTAGTGCCAGATAGAGCACGATTAGAAAGTTTGTCGTCAGAACTGACCAGCTTCCAAAGCTATCCATGAAACCTACCCTCAGTTAATTCTCGTTGACGAGTTCCCGAATTTAATTGGCCGAAGCCATGCCCGCAGAATCTCGAACCAATTGTTTTCTGACATAGTTCACAACATGCCAGCGCTCTTCGGGCGACAAGTCGTTAGAACCACCTTGTTCGTTTGGAACCCCGTAGGCTGGCATAATTGCGCTACCAAAAGTAATGGTTCCCCAGATCCATCCCTCGGCCAACGTTTGCTGAACGTAGTCGGAGGTCAGATCTATTGCGCCAATCTTTGGGCTTACCGGCGAATCTGCCTTCCCACTCAAGCCATGACAAGCGGCACAGATTATTCTAAAAAGCTTTCTGCCTTGTTTAATAGATTCGGCAGTAGGCTTAATTGGATTTTTCAGCTTTTCCGCTTCTTGTCTATTAGCCACCTTCGTAGGAATTCCGATTGTAGGTATAGACCTCTTAGGAAAGGCCGCTGGTGGACCTTCCTGAGGTTTAATGCTCGGCTGATTCATCATATCAGTCGACCAGGGCCAAGCAGCCACCTGGGTAGACACGATTAAACCTGCTAAAAATATCGTAAGCGTTTTCAGTTTCATCAGATCTTCTCTTCCCGAATTTCAACCGCTTTATTGTTTTTGAAAAAGTCTTTCATCGCGTCCAGATTATGGCCATCAACTTCTTCAACAATAACCCCCATATGATCCACAGTCAGCTTTTCGCTGTATAACGAATCGCGTTTTTTAAACAGACCCGATAAGACAGGGAACACCAATACAGTTGTCCAGACCGCGAAGAAAATCAGCATTTCGTACATCAGTACAAAATTGGTGGGTAGTGGCACTACAGGTTTTCCACCTTGAGGCTGAACCAGGAAGCTGGCTTGCGCCGAAGCGAGAAAGAAAAACCCAAACGTAACCCCGAACAAAGCACCCAATAAGGTAAATCTTTGCACATTCACCGGACGAGGCCCTAGCGCCTCGTCGATACCGTGGTGATCTACCGGAGATAGAACTGTCAAATCGTCAACAGTTACCCCTTTCACCGCACCACCCCGGATGGCTTTGATCGCTTTGAAGCATTCCTCAAAATCATCGTATAGCGCTAGCATTTTATGTTTACTTGCCATGTTACGCGCCCTCCATGCCTGGTCTGCCAGCTACCCGATCTTCGGGTCGTTTATGTTCATCTCCCGGTAGAGGTGGAGCAGTCGCAGATTCGGGCATAAACATACCTGCTTCGCGCATACGTCTCTCCTCTTCGAATTCTTCTTTCTGATGCAGTGTCAGCTCTTTCACTTCGTACATCGATACTGAAGGAAACACTTTTACAAACACTAAGAACAGAAGACCGAACCAACCAAAGCTTCCAAATACAATGGCCCACTGCACAACCGGCGCCCAGAGAATATCCCATTGATGTGGGTTATGTGACATAGCCAGAGTTGGTGCCACTATCATCCACCGCTCGGTATACATACCCAATTGCAGGAATAGCGATACGATAAACATGGTTGGCATGTGCCGCCTTAGTTTCTGGAACGCCATCGTAAACGGTACGACAGTAGAGCAGAAAATCATGGTCCAGAACACTGGAGCATAATCGCCTGTGGCCTTCGCAATGAGCAACTCTTTATCGTATACGCTGTGTCCGTACCAAACAGAGGCGAACTCAACGAACAACAAGTAGTTCCAAACACCAGCGATGGCGAAAGTAAGCTTGGTGGTTTTCTCCATGATGTTGAGAGTCATGTAATCTTCCATGCGGAAGAAGTAACGCAAGCATACAAACAAGGTCATGATCGCCGCACATCCAGAGTACAGGGCACCCGCAACGAAGTAAGGAGGAAACGTTGTTACGTGCCAGCCTGGATTGATGGACATGGAGAAGTCAGACGATACGATGGAGTGAACTGATACCGCCAAAGGAATCAGGAAGCACGCCATTAACATGTATGTCTTACGGAAGTTTCGCCATTGTCTGTCGTCTCCGCGCCATCCCAACGCAAGCACGCCATAGACCTTGGCTCTCCAGCCCTTGGTGTGGTCACGCAGTACAGCCATATCCGGAATCATACCGATAACCAGGAACAGGGCCGACGCAGACAGATAGGTACTAATCGCGAAGGCATCCCAGGATAGTGGTGACCGGAAGTTTGGCCAAACACCTCGATCCGATACATAAGGAAGTACCCAGTATAGATTCCAGATACGACCCAAATGGATCATGGGGAAGAATCCCGCTGTTAGCAGCGAGAATGTGGTCATCGCTTCCGCAAATCGATAGATCGGTTTACGCCATTGCGCATGAATTATGTGAAGTATCGCAGATAATAACGTACCCGCATGGCTCATGCCGATCCAGAATACGAATGTAGCAAGATACATATCCCACATGTGTGGATTATTTAATCCAGCAGTACCCATACCCATTCGGTACTGATAGATTTCCGCGAGAATTGCACAGAAAAACATGGATACGCAGACAGCAACGCTGATCCAGTACGCCTTCCGAGGATTTTGCATCGAACGAATGACGTCTTCATTGATCTGCGTCCACTTTAGATTTTCATCTAGGACTTTATCGTGTGGACTGTTACTCATGGTGCTTCCTTACTTCTGACTCTTTTTAATTGAACCCAAAAACCCTTAAACCTCTGTTTCTCGAACACGCTCGAGATACATGACTGAAGGATCCACGTTGAGCTCAGCAAAAATTCGATAACCACGAAGCTCCGGGTTATCTTTAGGTTTAGTATGTGTGTGCGGACCACGAGTAATCTGGTGTTTCGCCCACGCTTTGCTCACTTGGCTTTCTGGATTCATCGTATCTCCAAACACGATAGCCCCGGTCGGACAAGCTTGCGCACATGCAGTTAAAAATTCCCCGTCAATCACCTTACGCTCTTCGCGTCTCGCCAAGTCTTTGGCTACGCGTATGCGTTGAATACAGAACGTACATTTTTCCATAACGCCTTTGTCACGCACAGAAAGATCTGGATTCAACTGCATATTGAGCGGCTCTGGCCAGCTACTTTCGTAGTAAGACCAGAAATTAAAGTAACGAACTCGGAATGGACAGTTGTTATTACAATAACGAGAACCAATACAACGATTGTAAACCTGAGCATTCAGGCCGTCTGGCGTGTGATAAGTCGCCGCCACGGGACATACCGGCTCACACGTCGCCGCTCCACATTGCTGACACATCATGGGAAGGAACATGGCACCATTTTCTGGATGCTCACGCGTATCATTGTCTTCCCAATAGCGCTCCACGCGCAACCAGTGCATACCCTGGCCCTTTTCAAACTTCTCTTTGCCAACTACGGCAAGATTATTCTCCGCGTAGCAAGCGGTGGAACAGGCATTACAACCGGTACAAACATCCAAATCGATGGCCATCGCCCAACGGTGCTCATAATCATGATGCCCACCCATTTCCGCATCTTTTCGATAGTTGGAGAAATTCTCCATTATGTTTTTGAATGACATGATTACACCTCCGCTTTCGATGTGCGACGCAATTGGGAAGCAGAAATTGTCTGAACAAACTTTCTACCCAATTGTGTTTCATTACCGCCCATGCGAACCAATGGATCTTTACGATGCAGGCTAGCCACTTTGACACGCGTTGCATGCGTAGCCAGCTCACCTGTCTGCCCATCAGTCGCACCAGAAAGCAATTTGAGCGGGTTAACACCGGTTCGTTTGGCATAGCGACCATAAGCTTCATGGCCCTGCCCCATAGGTACCGCGATTGCGTTTTTGTTAATACCTTTGTGTATATAAACCTGGGTTTCGACTGATCCCGATTCGGAAGCGATTTGAACATAGTCACCGTTTTTCACACCAAGTTTGGCGGCCGTAGTCGGATGCATTTCCGCCCACGAGCCCCATACCACTTTGGTGATTTGATCAGGCGCTTCTTGTAGCCACGGGATATTCGCATGACGACCATCCCACAGGCCCAGTCTCGCCGAGGGGACCAGGTGGTAGGGATATTCCGCATCGACCTTATAGTCTTTATTTACGGCAGGAACTTTCAGTTTGGTCTTAAGCGCCGAAGAACTGGAGCGAACCTTCACTTGACCAGTCTGAAGCAAGCCTTCCCAGAATTCCTTTTTGCCCGCGGGACGATCGGAAATTACTGTGGCGGGCATGTTCAACATCGCAGTCTGGATGTAGCCGTAATAGTCATTAAAACTGGCGTAGTTTTTATCACGTCCTCTCAGCAGGGAGATCATGATATCGCCGAAGCCCTTAGTTTCCTTATGCAGCGGCTCCATCAAGGGTTGCTGCATGCTGCAGACCACCTCGTC
>Ga0224501_10001123_pt1 | contig 20572 bp, 18 predicted proteins | sample SF_Oct11_sed_USG_4_FD_169105 | JGI IMG/M metagenome (GOLD analysis project Ga0224501, IMG submission 169105) | Sediment microbial communities from San Francisco Bay, California, United States - SF_Oct11_sed_USGS_8_1 | ecosystem: Environmental > Aquatic > Marine > Sediment | place: USA...
AAAATAGGACGCAACTCTCAGCAATCATGCCTTTGGGTTGAGGATGAGGGAGGTCTAAATGGCTTGGGTCGATGATTACAAAAAAAAACTAGTAACAGCCGAAGAAGCGGTTTCTGCGATCAAGAGTCATGATCGTGTTTATATCAGTGGAAACGCAGCCACACCTTATGTGTTGATGAATGCTTTGGCTTCGAGGAAAGATGATCTGGAGGACGTGGAGCTTGTTCACGTTCTCCTTTTGGGAGAAGATCCATTGTCGAGGCCAGAAATGGAGGGCCATTTCCGGCACAATTCTCTGTTTGTCGGCCCAGCAGATAGGAAGGCCATAAACGAGGGAAGAGCGGATTATATACCCATCTTTCTCCACCAGATTCCCTCTCTTTTCTATTCGGGGCAGATGCCGATTGATGTGGCCATGCTTCATCTCACTCCGCCAGATGAACATGGTTTTATGAGCTATGGCGTGGAGGTTTTGGCTTCCAAAGCGGCGGCTGAGACAGCGAAAGTCGTTATCGCCCAAGTCAATGAGAAGATGCCGCGGGTGCTGGGAGACTCATTCATACATGTCTCCCGCGTGCAAAAAATCGTTGAGATTTCAGAGGATCTTCCTCAGTTAGAGAAAAAGCCTTTCACCGAAGTCGAGCGCAAGATTGGCCATTTCATTGCCGACCTGATAGATGACGGTTCCACGCTCCAATTGGGCATAGGGGGAATACCTGACGCAGTCTTGTCGGCCTTACAAGGAAGACAGGACCTGGGTGTTCACACAGAGATGGTTTCCGATGGCGTGATGGAGGCTATTGAGGCAGGAATCATCACAGGGGCAAAAAAAACATTTCATCCTAACAAGGTGATCCTTACCTTTATGCTCGGCTCGAACAGACTTTACGATTTCGCGGATAACAATCCGATTTTTGAAGCTCATCCCACCGACTACACCAATCATCCCTTTAATGTTTCCCAGAACGACAACATGATTGCTATAAATTCTGCGATCGAAGTGGATATATCCGGACAGGTATGTTCAGATTCGATCGGCACCTATATCTACAGTGGATTTGGGGGACAGGTGGATTTTATCCGAGGCGCTGCTCACTCAAAAGGAGGGAAACCGATTATTGCGCTTCCATCCACGGCAAAAGGGGAAGAGATGTCGAGAATCGTTCCCTTCCTGAAAAGGGGAGCAGGAGTCGTGACGACAAGGGCTGATGTCACATATGTTGTGACCGAATATGGAGTGGCTTATCTCCACGGAAAGAATATACAGGAGAGGACCAAGGCTCTCATTGACATCGCCCATCCTCTATTTAGAGATGATTTGATCAGGGAAGCCAAAGAAAGGCATCTTCTGAAATAACAGTTGTAACGATGCGTCAGCCTCGATTATTCCCGACTGAAAAGGGGCATATCGGCACGGATGAATCGGGCAAGGGGGATTACTTCGGCCCTCTTGTTGTGGCAGGAGTCTTTGTTCCAGATAAGCAAGAGATAGTGCTTAAAGAACTGGGAGTGAAAGACAGCAAAAGATTCTCTGACAACAGAGTCAGAGTGTTGGCTGATATTATTAAAAAGGGGTATAAGCATTCGATTGTGGCGATCGGTCCCGAAAAATACAACGACCTCTACAGCAAGCTCAGAAACCTGAATAGAATCCTGGCCTGGGCTCATGCCCGAGCTATCGAAAATATCTTGGAAGAAGTCTTTTGTGACCATGCGGTTACGGATCAGTTTGGAGATAGACTGTATGTCGAGAATGCCTTGATGAAAATGGGAAGGACTATCGAGCTCATCCAGATGCCAAAGGCTGAGGAAGATTTAGCTGTGGCGGCCGCTTCAATCTTGGCTCGGGCCGAGTTTTTAAAGCGTCTTTATTTTCTTTCCAAAGAGTTTGGGAGTGACCTTCCAAAAGGCTCTTCTCCGCTGGCAGAGGAAGCGGGCGTAAAACTTGTGCAGAAGCAGGGAACTGGAGTGCTGGATAAGGTGGCGAAAAAACACTTCAAGCTCACCCCTCGAATCCTGGGTTTGGTCGAACATAAACAGTAGTCTATTTGCAATTTTCTTTTCTGCGATTTACCATTTCAGGAGAGGGAGAAAGCAATGGCAGAAAAATCCAATAGGTTGTATTTTGAGAATCCTTACCAGGTTGAATTTGAAGCCCATGTCATAAAGAAGACATCTCATGATGGCAAGCCTGCTGTGGTGCTTGACCAAACCTTCTTTTATCCAGAGGGAGGAGGGCAACCTGCGGATAAGGGAACCATAAACGGAATACAGGTCATCCATGTTTTGGAGGAGGATGAGCAGATCATGCACGTCCTCAAGGAAGATATAACTTCTGATTTCGTGAAAGGAGAGATTGATTGGGGCAGGCGTTTCGATCACATGCAGCAGCACGCCGGACAGCATATTCTGTCGCAGTGTTTTGTCCGGATTTTTGAAGCAAAAACCCTGTCTTTTCACTTGGGGGAGAAGTTGTCGACACTAGAGATTGACATGAGAAAGATTACTGAAGAAGAAGTGGAAAAGGTAGAAAAACTTGCCAATGATATTGTTTTCCAGGATAGAGAAATCAAGTCCCAATTTTTAGGTGAAGAGGGGATACAGAGTGTTCCTCTGAGAAAACCTTCCCAGAAGAAGGGCTTGATTCGGGTCGTTGAGGTATCCGGCTTTGATTGTACAGCCTGTGGGGGAACCCATCCACGGAGAACCGGTGAGATCGGGATGGTCAAGATCTTAAGATGGGAGAGAATCCGGAACAATATCCGATTGGAATTCATAAGCGGCGGACGTGCGCTTCAGGATTACACCAGAAAGCACAGGGATCTGCGTCAACTCTCAAACCAATTGACTGTTGATGAGAGTGAAGTGACGGCCTCCTTCGAAAAGCTTATGTACGAGCTCAAGGCTCAGAAGAGTAAAGCGAGAAAAATGCAGGAAAATCTCATCCAGTATGAAGCAGAGGAGGTCATTCAGGGAGCCGAAGAAAAAATAGTTAAAAAGATTTTTACAGAGAGAACACCAGAAGAAATCAGGCTTCTGGTTCTGTCCATCATTAAAAAAGGCGAGTTTGTCGTTCTTTTTGGGCTTAAGGGAGAGGCACGTGCTCATGTGTTTCTCGCCTGCTCCGAGAGTTTTGATTTGGATATGAGAGAGCTCGTACCGGTCGTCGCTTCTCTGATAGACGGCAGAGGAGGAGGAAGACCAGGCTTGATCGAGATAGCCGGGGAGAAAATCAGCAATCTTGACAAAGCGCTCGAGAAAGCTAATGAGATAGTAAACCAAAAGCTTGGGGGACCCCAGTTACTCGTATCTTAGCGAGACGATGGGGTCGAGCTTGGCAGCCTTCTGTGCAGGGAAGATTCCGAAGAAAAGCCCCACCGATATCGAGACAAAAAGCCCCAAGAGAACGGACCATAGAGTGACAGAAGCTGGGAGTGGTGTCGCAATTTTGACTAAGAAGGCTATAGAGAAGCCGATTACAATTCCCAAGATTCCACCCGTTCCTGTTAAAAAAACAGCTTCGATTAAAAATTGCTTGAGGATGTCTGCCGATCGAGCGCCGATGGCTTTACGGATTCCAATCTCTCTTGTTCTCTCCTTGACAGAAACAAACATAATATTCATGACTCCAATTCCACCCACTATAAGGCCAATGGAAGAAATCAAAATCATTACCAAATAAGCGGCTCCTGAGAGTTGGTTATAAAGTTCAATGATTGTATCTTGGGAATAAACAACAAAGTCATTGGGTTTGCTAAATGCAACTTTTCTTCTTGTTCGGAGCACATTGATGATTTGATCAGTGGTTTCCTGGATGTAGCCTTGTTTTTTTGGTGTGGCTATAATCTGAAGCATAGAGAGGTCATAGGGGAAATACTTCATGAGCGTTGTTACAGGAATACCCACAAAGTTATCCTGGCTTTGTCCTAAGCGTGTCCCGCGCTTTTTGAGGATACCCACGACAGTGAATTTTTCCTGTCCGATGTTTATTTTCTTTCCTAAGGCATAAGCATGAGGAAACAGGATCTCAACCAGCTCAAAACCAAGGACACAGACTTTTCTACTGTGGAGTATATCGGATTCTGTCAAGAATCTCCCCTGTTCTGGATGATAGACAGAAAGGATGTCTGGAAACTTTTCATTCAAGCCGGCTATTATGGAATCTTGGGTCTTTCTATTTTGGTATTTTATGGTTATTTCTTCGAAGATATCTGCGGGGAGCATGACGACCACTGCTTTTACCAGAGAACATTCTCTTTCTATGACCAGGGCATCTTCAAATGTGAGATCTTTTCTTTGCCTCTCTTCTTGAGAGAGCATGAATTCTGGTCCAGGATAGAATTTGCGCACAATGATGAGGTCTGTGCCAGCAGATTCGAGTTCAGTGAGAAAAGAACGGTTTAAACCCTGGATGATAGAAACCATCCCGATGACGGTCGTCACACCGATCATGATGCCTAACAATGTTAAAAAAGAGCGAAGTTTATTGCTCTTAAGAGAATAAAGGGCCATTTGAGTGATCTCTTTCAGGATTCCTAATCTCATTGCTCTGCTCTGATTGATTCGATGGGATCAAGCCTTGCTGCCTTACTTGCTGGATAAAGCCCGAAAAAGACACCCACAGATATCGAGACGAGAATAGCTATTACGATGGATACAGGTTCCACGCTTGAAGGCATTGCCGTTGTCACCGTTATAATTCTAGCGATAATGAACCCTAAGATGATACCGATTATTCCACCGGCTGTAGAAATGACGGCAGATTCGATAAGAAATTGGAAGAGGATGTCCATGCGTCGAGCCCCGACAGCCATTCGAATCCCTATTTCTTTGGTTCTTTCAGAGACGGCTACAAACATGATGTTCATGATGACAATGCCGCCAACAAGAAGCGCGATAGAGGAAATGATAATCATGGCAAAAAAGATGCTCGATGTTGCTGATTTATAGATCTGGATAAAAGTCTCTGAAGTCTGAATAGAGAAATCATCTGGATCTTTATATGAAAGATGGCGCTTTGAACGGAGAATCGTCCTCACCTCTTCCTGTGCTTCTGACATTTTTTCTTGAGAAGACGTGTGAATATTGATGTTGATGCTTCTTCTGGAGCCATAAATTTTCTGGAAAGTTGAAATGGGAATCAAAATAAAGTTATCTTGACTGAAATCCAATATTTTTCCTTTTTTCTGGCCAACGCCAATCACTAAAAAGCTATGATTGCCAACCTTGATCCATTTTCCTAAGGGGTCTAGGAACGGAAACAGCTTTTCTGTAATATCAGCACCGATTATGCAGACGTAGCGAGAATGATTTTCATCCTCCTGTTGAATGTGTCTTCCTCCTTCCAGTTCTAAGACAGAACCGATCAGGTGGTCGATATGAGTTACACCTCTTATCGCTACCCTTTTAAGAGATTGATTTCCGAATCTAACGGTCCGACTTGTTTCTGTAGAAGCACCAACAAGTTCGCAAGATCGGCATTGACTTCGGATGAGTTTCATATCCTCGAGAGTGAGATCCTTTCGATTAAATTGCTCTCTGAGCTCCTTAATTGTTCTTACACTAAGAGACAGTTTACGTATAGAAAAATCGTTTGTGCCATAAAAAGCCAGTTTTGTATACACATAGTTGTTCAGGCCTTGGATGATGGATACCACAGCGATGATGGTGAGAACGCCGATGATGATTCCCAATAAAGTAAGGAAGGTTCTGAGCTTGCTTGCCCAGAGTGAACCCATAGCCATGGCAATCGATTCACTGACTTGAAGTTTTGCCACTCTTTCTCTGCTTTTTGTTGACCTTATTTTCATTATATATGATACGGAGAGACGATTGAAAGGTTTTTGGTTGGGCTGACCCCTTCCTCGACTTAAAATTTGTGTTGACAGGTCTGAGGGGAGGAAACAAAATAATTAGACAGAGATGAAGGCAGTCATTCTAATAAATGGTGAGCTCAAGGTGGAGGACATCCAGAGTCCACTCCTTGCGGAAGGGGAGGCGTTAATTAAAGTTCTTAAGGCAGGTCTCTGCAACACAGACATGGAGTTGATCAAAGGGTATATGGATTTTGAGGGAGTTTTGGGTCACGAGTTTGTCGGTCGCATTGTGGAAGCTTCAGAAAAAGACTGGGTTGGAAAAAGGGTTGTTGGGGAGATAAACATCTCTTGTCACGAGTGTGAGATGTGTCAGACAGGGAATTCCAAACATTGTCTTTCAAGGCAGGTATTGGGCATCCAGAAAAAAGATGGTGTTTTTACAGAATATGTGACCCTTCCCTTATCGAATTTACATGTCCTTCCCTCAGAAATTTCTGACATAGAGGCCGTATTTGTTGAGCCCTTGGCTGCAGCGCTTGAAATATTGGAGCAGATTCGTATCAGAAAGGAGCATGAGGTCCTGGTTCTGGGTGATGGGAAACTGGGACTCCTGATCGCCCAGGTTATGCAAACCCAGACACCGCATGTCTTCTGTGTGGGACATCATCCGAGAAAGCTAACCCTCCTGCAAAAAAAAGGAATCCAGACCTCCCTCGAAGGACAAAAGTGGGGTCAGATGTTTGATGTGATTGTGGAGGCCACTGGAAATCCAAAAGGATTGTCTGAGGCTCTATGCTGGATAAAGCCAAGAGGGAGGATTGTTGTAAAAAGCACCTTCCATGGGGAATCAAAGCTAGACCTCTCACGGATGGTTGTCGATGAGATTCAATTGATCGGCTCCCGTTGCGGTCCGTTTGGTAAAGCCTTAGAATTTCTTAAAAAAAGATTAATCGATGTGATAGAGTTGGTTGATGCTGATTTTCCACTGGAAGAGGCTCAAAAAGCATTTGAGCTGGCGAAAAAACCAGAGACAATGAAAGTCCTTCTGACACCATGATAGACTATTGTTTATATTAGAGTGGAGAGCAAATGAAAGGAGATTAAAATATGTTTGAGGGGCAAAATTCAAGACAGGATGAAATCACGTTTCCGTGTGTCTCCTTTAATCATACTGGACGGAAAAACACACAGCGGACATTGGAGATTGCGGCCCAGAGGGCTGAGGAACTGAAAATTGAGAGAGTCCTTGTGGCGTCCACATCAGGGGAGACCGGATTGCAGGCAGCCCGGCTTATTTCGTGTGCAAACGTCATCGTGGTCACCCATTCCACTGGCTTTTTAAAGCCCGACCATCAACAGCTCAAGCCGGATCTGAAGCAGCAAATCGAAGAGGCCGGGGCTCGAATCCTCACCTGTCAGCATGCGTTGGGAGGAGTCGGTCGTGCGGTCAGGAAAAAACTGGGTACCTACGAGTTGGAAGAAATTATGGCCTACACGTTGCGCATCTTCGGGGAAGGGACAAAAGTGGCTGTCGAGATCGCGCTCATGGCTGCCGATGCAGGCCTCGTTTCGACTCAAGAAACCTGCATATCCATCGGAGGAACGGCAGAGGGAGCGGATACGGCGATCCTCTTGCGGCCGGCTCATGCACAAAACTTTTTTGACATGAGAATTATGGAAATCTTGGCTAAACCCCGACTCATATGATGTCGGAGATTCAAACAAATGCGGAGAGAGAGAAATGAGAAAAAAAATCTTTAAAATGGTCGTTTTGACAACATTATGTGCCCTGCTTGTATCAGGGGCATACGCTCAAGGAGGCTTTTTCATCGGTATCCAAGGAGGGTGGTCCTCTCAAAAGCCTAGCCTCAAGCATTTGGAATTCAACTCGGATACCACGTTTCTTTACGGTGTCCGAGCGGGAGTGAAATTCATGATGCTCGCTATCGAAGCGAATTACTTCCAGGCTGCCCACAGCCTTGAGGTCAAAGAATTGGTCACTTTTGATTGGAATGGGCGTGATATTGACTACAATTACTTAGGTCTTAACCTTAGGGTATACATCCCGCTTATCCTCGTGCACCCCTACTTCACGGTTGGATATGGGAATTATTCGGCCAATATCAAAGATGTCGGTAAGGACAAGAACAGAGGAGTTAATGTCGGGATAGGGCTGGAATTGCATCTTGGAGACAAATTCTCGCTTTTGGCAGAAGGAAAGTATCATCGTGTCAAAGTCGATATTGATGAGAATAAGCTGGATTTGAACAATTATACCCTGAGCGGAGGATTTAATATCTACTTTTAAATTAACGGGGACATTCCCACAGAAAAATGATGAAAATCAGGCTGAATAAATTCCTCGCTCAAGCGGGTGTGGCATCCAGAAGGGAAGCGGACAGGATGATTGCTGAGGGACGAGTCAGCGTCAACGGGGAAATTGTCGAGTCTTTAGGAACTCTGATCGACGAGAAAACGGATAAAGTCAGGGTCGATGGGAAAAGAATCAAAAGCGATACATCTCACATCTATTTGCTCTTGAATAAGCCGTCCGGTTATCTCGTTACGGCCAAGGATCCATTCCAGAGGCCCACCGTCATGGATCTGCTTCCTTCCTTAAAAAAGAGGATCTACCCTGTTGGACGACTGGATTTTGATTCCGAAGGTTTGCTCCTGCTCACCAACGATGGAGATCTGGCTCATCGGTTGATGCATCCCAGATTCAGAGTCAAGAAAGAATACCTGATCAGGGTCAAAATCAAACCCGACTCCTCGAGTTTGGTTAGACTGGAAAAAGGCATTTATCTGGATGGGAAGAAGACAGCTCCTGCGAAGATTCGCATACTCTCCACTACAAAGAGAGGCACCCTTATCAAAGTTGAACTCCACGAAGGCAGGAAAAGGGAATTGAGGAGGATGTTCGAAGCTGTCGGACACAATGTGTTGTCGCTGAAAAGAGTAAGCTTTGGAAGCCTATCTTTGGGAGGCCTCAAAAAGGGGGCGTGGCGTCATCTCAAGCGAGAGGAACTCGCCCGTCTTAAGAAGGACGTTCGGCTGATTTGATTTGATCTTTCAGATCGGGATTCAGCTATTCTTCAACCTCTTTTTCTTTTTCACTGGGGGCAGCAAAGGTTTTCCAGCTTTTGGCCAATCTCTGCAATTCCTGGTCTACCACATAATTGACTGTTCCTTCCTCGAATGTTCCATCTTTTTGTTTTTCACCTGCTTTGACTCCTGTCAGGATTTCAATACCCTGATCAATGGTTTCAACAGGGTAGATATGGAATTTTCCCTCTGAGACCGCTTCGATGATATCCTTCCTGAGCATGAGATTTTGAACATTCTGTTGTGGGATGATCACTCCTTGTGTTCCAGTTAATTCTTTGGCCTTGCAGACATCGAAGAAACCTTCGATCTTTTCGTTCACTCCTCCGATAGGCTGGATTTCGCCTTTCTGGTTCAAGGATCCAGTAACGGCAATATCCTGACGAAGCGGGAGCCTGGAGAGGCTTGAGAGTATGGCATAGACTTCAGTGGAGGATGCGCTGTCTCCCTCCACTCCTGCATAGGACTGTTCAAAGGCGATACTGGCGGATAAGGAAAAGGGTTTATTCTGAGCATATTTGCCCCTGAGGTATCCACCCAGAATGAGCACGCCTTTATTGTGGGTCCTACCGCTGAGATCGGCTTCTCTCTCGATGTTGATAACCCCAGCTCTTCCCACAGCTGTGGAGGCCGTTATTCGGGTTGGTTTTCCGAAAGAGAATTCTCCCATGGTATACACAGAAAGACCGTTAACCTGTCCGACCTCGCTGCCTTCTGAGTCGATCATGATGGTGCCTTCTTCGATCATCTCCTGTATCTTGTCCTCGATCAGGCTGACCCGTTCGAAACGTTCCTCGATGGCCTGTTCCACGTGTTCCCGGCTTACTTGTTTACGGTCATCCTTCTTAGCCCAATAACTGGCTTCTCGGATGATATCGGCGAGGATGTGGAAACGCGTGGATATCTTTTTTTGCTTTCCGGCAAGTCTGGTTCCGTATTCAATGATGGCACCCATGCCTTCCTTGTCGAAGGCCAGGAGCTTGTCTTCATCACTTATCTTCTTTATGAATTTGGTGTATTCCATGATGATCTTGTCGTCTTTATTGGTCTCCGAATCGAATTCGGACTTGATCTTGAAGATTTTTTTAAAATCTGCATCAAGGTGATACAGAAGGCTATAGATGTAGGCCTCGCCGATAAAGACGACCTTGACGTCGATTTTTATCGGCTCCGGTTTTAAGCGGCTCGTGGAGATTAGATACAGAGAGGCTAGATTCTGAATCTCTAGAGTTTGGTGCTTCAGCGTCCGTTTGAGGGTCGGCCAAACACCGAGTTCCACCAAAGCGTCCAAAGCATTCATCACAAGGTAGCCGCCGTTGGCTTTGAGAAGGGATCCGGCTTTGATCCTTGTAAAATCGGTCTGCCAAATCCCGACCCTATTCGGTACGGCGTCGATGGAGCCGAAGATATTGAGATAATTAGGATTTGTTTCCATGATAACGGGTGTGCCCTGAAGCTCAGAATTGTCGATGATAAGATTGACTCGGTATTCCAAGAAAGGATCGGCGATTTCCTTTTCTTTTGTTTCTTTCTTTGGCGCCTTGAAAAGGTCGATGTTTTTGATCAGGTTTTGCTCCACGTCGTCCAGATATTCCAGGATTTTTGGCAACTCGAACCTTGATCGCAGTCCGGAGATGGCTCCAGTGATGATAGGAGTCATGGATTCCTCGTCCCAATCTCTAAGCACTCGCCGGGTTCTTTCCTCAGCTTCTTTCATCTTCTCGAAGACATCTTCAAGCTTACCTGTCAGTTTGTCATATTTCTTCCTTAGTTCTTCCAGTTTCTCCTTTGGAAACTTTCCTTCCCTAACCAAGGCATCCAACTGGTTAAAGGGAGTCGGCTTTCCCTCTATCACAGGAATAAGATCCGGCCTGACAAATAATCCCATCTGAACCTGGATGACGGAAAATCCTTCCTGAGCGACTTCTTCTTCGAAATCTTTAAGAATCTGCTTTTGTATCTTCTGCTGGCTCTCGATGAGCTCATCCCTTTTTTCGGTATAATATTTGCTCTTCAGCAGCTCAGGGATGTTTGTTTCAAGCATGTTTATAAGGTGTTCCATAGCATCCTTGAAGTGCCTTCCTTGTCCGGCGGGGAGGGTTATCAGCGCCGGCTCATCCCGATTTTTGAAGTTGTTCACATACAGAATGTCATCAGGAGTTTCCTCCTCATTCCGCATTTTCTCCAAGAGCTGTTTGATGGTTGTGGTGCGTCCTGTACCAACCATGCCCGTGACAAAGATGTTGTAACCGAGGCTGTGTATGTCCAAACCTGTCTGGATGGCCTTTAAAGCCCGCTCCTGACCGATGATTCCTTCACAGGCTTCACAGTCGTCGCTAGAGTCGAACGGGATCTCTTTAGGGTCCAGCCTCCAAGCCAGTTTGTCGGGGGAGAGTTCTTCGAATTCTGGAGCCTTCTTCATTTTGGTTTCCTCCGTTGGGTCAATCAAATTTGAGCAAATTAATTTGTAGCATAAATCTCCCCTAAAGTAAAATAATAGGCATACGGGAAAATAGAACCGTCCCAAAAGCATTTCTAAATCCGTGATCAAACAGTCCTTGGGTCCGACTTTATCGGATTCCCTTGAAGTTTGGCTCAGGAAGGCTAAATCTTCCGATGTCGCTCAATCCATCCCCCAATGCTCTCTTTTATGTCATATCCTATTCTTATGCCGTTACAGATTTAGAAATGCTTACAACCGTCCCTTGTTGCTTTTAAAAAAGATATTTATCTGTTAAAATAGGGAAAATTTTTAGAGGGAACAAGAGTGAGCAATATTCGCATCGAAAAAGTTGAGACCAGAAAAGACAGAAGAAATTTCATATTATTTCCATGGAAGGTCTATAAAGACGAACCCAATTGGGTGCCTCCTCTTGTTATAGATTTCAAAGAGAAGATCAACAAGAAGAAGAATCCCTTCTTCGAGCATGCCGAAATGGAGCTTTTTTTGGCTCATAGAGGGAATGAAATCACGGGAAGGATCGCTGCCATCGTCGATGAGAATCATAACAAGTTCCATGAAGAGAAAGTGGTTTTTTTCGGTCTGTATGAGAGTTTTAACGATTCAGATACAGCAATGGCTTTACTCGACACTGTTGCCGCATGGGGAAAAGAGCGAGGGATGGAGGAGCTCCGCGGGCCTATGAACCTTTCCATGAATGATGAATGCGCTTTTCTTCTTGAAGGTTTTGATTCACCACCAGTGGTGATGATGCCGTATAATCCAAAATACTATCTGGATCTCATGGAAAAGTGTGGGCTCATCAAGGCCAAGGATCTCTATGCCTTTTACATGACAAGAGATCACGAAATGATGAGTAATGTGAACCGAATCGTTGAAAAGGTCAGGAAGGAGTCCCCGGTAACACTTCGAACGGTGAACCTGAAAAACATCGAGCAAGAAGCTGGACTCATCAAATATGTCTACAATAATGCATGGGAGAAAAATTGGGGATTTGTGCCCTGGACCGAGAAGGAAATGGACTATATGGCCAAGAAGCTCAAGACAGTGGCTGATCCGAATTTGATCATCCTTGCCGAACATGAAGGCAGGCCAATTGGTTTTACCTTTGGTTTCCCCAACTATAACGAAGTGATAAAAAAAATGGGAGGGAGACTGACCCCATGGGGTCTACTCAAGTTTTTGTACTATCGTAAGAAAATCAAAGGGTTCCGAGCTATCGTTTTTGGCATCCTCAAGAAGTACAGACTGACTGGCGTCAGTTACCTCCTCTACTCAGAGCTTAATAAAAATGCCATCTCCAAAGGATACGATTGGTGTGAAACCTCGTGGCAACTCGAAGACAATAAGGCCATCAATCGATTCGTCGCATCATTAGGGGGGAAAGTCTATAAAAAGTATCGCATCTTCGAGAGGAAAATCGCCTAAATCAAGGAGGACGAGTGGACTATGCGAATTTGCTCGTGAAAAAAGAGCCGCCTCTTGGGTACATCATCATCAACCGACCGGACAAGTTAAACGCTTTGAATGCGGAAACGATCAAAGATCTGTATTCAGCCTTTCTGTCCTTTCGGGAGGTTTCTGAAATCAGGGTGGTGATTTTGACAGGTTCAGGCGAAAAGGCCTTTGTGGCCGGAGCAGATATCAGCGAATTAGCCCCTTTAAACCAGGCGGATGGAAAGGACTATGTTCTAGAAGGTCAGGAACTCACAAAATTGATAGAGAACTACAGAAAGCCCGTTATCGCAGCTATCAATGGATATGCCCTGGGAGGCGGAACAGAACTGGCTCTATCCTGCCATATACGGATTGCTTCAGAGAATGCCAAGATGGGACAGCCAGAGGTAAAATTGGGATTGATTCCTGGATTTGGGGGTACCCAAAGATTGGCCAGGTTAGTCGGGAAAGGAAAGGCCATGGAACTCATCCTCAGCGGGAGGATGATCGATGCCCAGGAAGCCTTAGCCATCGGCTTGGTGAATCAAGTCGTTCCCTTCCAGGAGCTCATAACGACCTGTGAGGCTCTTGCCAAGGAAATCGCGGATAACGCTCCATTGGCTTTGGAATATTCCATAAAGGCGATCAATGAAGGATTGGATAAGCCTCTATCCGAAGGATTGCTTCTCGAGGCTGAACTCTTTGGCAATACCTGTTCCACCGAAGACAGTAAGGAAGGAACACAGGCATTTTTAGATAAAAGAAAGGCAAATTTCGAAGGAAAATAAAGGGAGAGAGAAAATGGAAACTTACCAGGGAAAACTGCAGGCTGCAGGCTTAAAAATAGGTATCGTGATCAGCCGCTTCAACCATTTTATTTCCGACAGACTGTTGGAAGGAGCCTTGGATGCTCTCCACAAGTTGGGGGCCGAGGACAAGGATATTGCGGTCTATAAAGTTCCTGGTTCCTTTGAGATTCCAGCCGTAGCCAAAAAATTGGCGAAGGCCGGAAAAGTCAATGGCATTCTTTGCTTGGGAGCTCTGATCAGAGGCGATACGCCTCATTTTGATTTCCTGAGCGCAGAGGTCACCAAAGGTTTGGCCCAGATTGCGATGGACGAAGGATTGCCTGTCGGCTATGGCATCCTGACCGTGGAAACGATCGAGCAAGGTATTGAAAGAGCAGGCACCAAGGCGGGTAACAAGGGCTATGATGCGGCCTTTGCTCTGGTGGAGACTCTGAATCTGTTGAAGGAATCCGGACTTGACTGAACGGCACCTTTATGGGTAAGAGAAGGAAAGCCAGAGAAAGCACGCTTCAGATCCTTTTCCAGCTCGAATTTAATGATTCAGAACTAGAGAAAGCCTTTGAATCTTTTTGGCGAGAAAGAAAGGCCTCGAAAGAGATAAAGGAGTACAGCCGATGGCTTGTTGAGGGGATTAAATCCCATCGAGAAAGGATAGACCGTCTCATTCAGTCTGTTTCTGAGAACTGGCGAGTAGCTCGGATGGCCATCGTGGACCGGAATGTTCTTCGCATCGCTGTATTCGAACTTCTCTATGAAGAGAATATTGCTCCAGCCATCGTTATCAATGAGGCTATAGAAATCACCAAGAAGTACAGCAGTGAGGAAGCGGCAACATTTGTCAACGGAATACTGGATGCTGCCCGGAAGAAGATCGAAGAGATGAAGAAATTGCCAAAGGAAGAAAAAAATGACTGAAAAGAAGGATACACAAAAACAGGACTCCAGACAGAAACCTCAAGAAGACAAAAAAATCGACCAAGAGATAGCCCGCGAGTTAAAAATGGAGAAACTTGCCCAGGAAGGGATAGATCTCTCTCCCCATAATGTTGCCACGACTCATTCCATTTTTGATGTGGCATCGGAATATGCTGATCTTCCCAGTCAGGAACTGGAGGAGCGAAAAATCAAGGTCGGTGTGCCGGGTAGAGTGATGTCTGTTCGCCGTATGGGGAGAGCCACATTTTTTCACATTGCAGATAGCAAAGGAAAGCTTCAGGCTTACTTGCGCGAAGACAAGGTGGGAGAGGAGATCTATGAACTCTTTTCTTTGATCGATATCGGCGATCTCGTTTCTGTAGAGGGCGTGTTATTCAAGACAAGGACCGGAGAGTTAACCGTCTTGGCTGATGCCTTCACTTTTTTGGCCAAATGCCTCCATCCCCTCCCAGAGAAGTGGCATGGCCTCCAGGATGTCGAGCTGCGGTACAGAAACAGGCACTTGGATTTGATCATGAATCCTGAGGAGAGCGAGGTCTTCAGGCTCAGGAGTGCAATGATTGCTCACATAAGAAAATTTTTCGATCAGAAAGGCTTCATCGAAGTCGAGACACCTATGATGCAGGTGATTCCTGGCGGAGCCTTGGCTCGACCCTTCAAGACTCACCACAATGCACTCGGGATGGACCTGTTTCTGAGGATAGCGCCGGAATTGTACCTGAAGAGATTGATAGTGGGGGGGCTGGAGAAGGTTTACGAGATTAACAGAAATTTTCGAAACGAAGGTATCTCTTCCGAGCACAATCCCGAATTCACCATGTTGGAGTGGTACCAAGCCTACAGCGACTATAACGATATGATGGAAATGACCGAAGAGCTGATTTGTGACTTGAGTGCAGCGCTTCTGGGAACAGAGGAGATCACGTACGGAGAGCACAGGCTTTCCTTAAAAAGGCCATGGAAGAGGATTAAGTTCATGGAGGCGTTGCGTGAGTACAGCGGACTTGCCCCAAACCGCTTTGATGATACGACAGGGATTCTGGAGTTGGCATCCACACTCGCTCCAGATAAAAAGTCTCTCTCCTTTGGAAAAGCTTTGGATATCCTTTTTGATAAAAACGTAAAGCACCATTTCGTCCAGCCAACATTCGTCACAAATCCCCCAAAGGAGGTCTCTCCGCTCGCAAAAGCATCAAGGGACAATCCCGAGGAGGCGGAGCGGTTCGAGCTTGTCATGGCCGGAATGGAAATGGCTAATGCTTTCAGCGAGCTGACAGATCCCGAGGAGCAGAGAAAGAGGTTTGAACAGCAAGTCGAGGAAAGGAAAAAGGGAGATGAAGAATCCCATATGATCGATCTAGATTACATCCAAGCTTTAGAGTATGGTATGCCCCCTACGGGTGGGGAGGGAATCGGGATCGATCGTCTGGTTATGATTTTTGCAAACAAGAAATCCATAAGAGAAGTCATTCTTTTTCCGCTTCTCCGGCCAAAGGAGCAAAAAGATTTATGAACTATGAGTTGTTTGTTGCTAGACGATATTTAACGGCCAAACGGAAACAGGCTTTTATATCGGTCATCACCTTTATTTCCATCCTTGGAATAACAATTGGTGTGATGGCTCTTATCATCGCTGTCGCTCTGATCACGGGTTTCCAAAGCGATGTTCAGGACAAGATTCTTGGTTCCACATCCCATATCATGGTCCAGGACGTGCTCGGTGAAGGCTTGGAGGATTATCCACAACTTATACATAAGATAAAAAGCCAGGATGAAGTGATCGGCGTCTCTCCTATTGTGTATGATTATGTTCTGCTTACAGGCCCTTTCAAGAATTCTCCTGGTGTTCTCAGAGGAATGGATTTCAAGTTGGAGAAGGAGTTCACCGAATGGCTTCAGGATATGCAAGGACGCCTGCCAGACCCGGAAGCCAAGACAGAAGGAATCCTGCTCGGTCGGGATCTGGCCTACAATATTGGGGCTGGAATTGGGGATCTCGTCAATGTTTTGGCTCCTTCCTTTCGCCTCTCTCCAACGGCTCTTATTCCCAGGCAGAAAAAATTTTTAGTGACAGGCATCTTTCATACAGGACTTTATGAGTTCGATAATGCGACGGCCTTGATTTCGTTGGAAATCGCTCAGAAGCTATTCAAGCTTGAGAACAGAGTCAGCGTTATTCAGATTCGTATCGGCAACATTTTTCGCGCTGAGGAAGTGGCAGAGCGTATCAAAGATGTCCTCCCGGAAGAGACCTATGTCACGACATGGATGGAGATGAATAAACCCCTGTTCTCCGCATTGAAGCTGGAGAAGCAGCTTCTTTTTCTGACCATCACGCTTATTGTCATTGTTGCTGCATTGAATATCATCGCCACTCTCATCTTGATGGTAATGGACAAGACGCGGGATATAGGCATTTTGATTGCGATGGGTGCCACATCCAAGAACATAAGGAAAATATTTTTCTTCCAAGGAGCTATGATCGGAATCATAGGAACAGCTCTCGGGACGACCTTAGGGTTGCTGTGGAACTGGCTGGCCAACACATTTGAGCTCATAAAGGTTCCCTTAGAGATCTATCATATTGCCTATGTTCCTTTTCGTCTGAAATCCCTTGATTTGGCGTTGATCATCTGTGTCGCCCTTGCGATCAGCTTCCTCTCGACACTCTTTCCCTCGCATAGGGCCTCGAAGGTCGACCCTGTGGTGGCATTGAAATATGAATAGCGTCGTCCGTGCAGAAGACCTGAGTAAGGAATACCCCTTACCCAAAGGAACGCTGTGTGTTTTCGAAAGGCTGAATTTTGAGCTGGACAGGGGAGATATAGCTGCGATCATGGGAGTCTCGGGTGTAGGAAAGACCACCTTCCTTAATTTGATTGCTGCCATCGATTATCCGACCGAGGGAACGGTTTATCTTGAGGGGATCGACATATTCGGATTGAGCCAGAGAGAAAGAGCACAGATAAGAAACAAGAAGATCGGGTTCATTTTCCAGTTTTACCATCTCCTTCCCGAATTTACAGCTCTGGAAAACGTGAGTTTCCCCCTTCTTATCGGTGGAGCTGAGAAGAAAGAGGCTCAAGAGAGAGGCCTCAAGATTCTCCAGGAGGTCTTTTTGATGGAGAAAGCCTATCTCCGGCCAGGAAAACTGTCAGGAGGTGAACAGCAACGCGTGGCCATCGCTCGGGCTTTGATCAACGAGCCAAGACTTCTTTTAGCTGATGAGCCGACTGGAAACTTGGATTGGGGAACGGGGCAAAACATTTTAGAGCTTATCCGGACTCTTCACACGAAAAAAGACCTTTCCTCTATCATTGTCACCCACAATGAAAAAGTGGCACAGTTTTGTGACAAGACCTATCTCATGGAGGGGGGTCAGTTGAAACTTTTATCCCGCCTGTAAAGTTTAATATTACGTGATGCGATCAAAGTCTGGCCTTGAAGTTTGGCTTATAGGGCTGACAAGTTGAGCTGACTGACCTTTATTTTTAGCCACGAATATGTTATAAGGAGAGTGACATGAAGAGGCTTGTTTTTTTACTCATTTTTTCCTGTTTACCTCTGAATCTTTTTAGCCAAGAAGTTGTAGAGAGAATCGAGATTGTCGGGAATGAAAGAGTCACCCGGGAAACCATCATGTATTACCTCTCCTCAAGGGAAGGGGAGTACTACAATGAAGACCTGCTGAGACGGGATTTCAGAGTTTTATGGTCGACAGGATTTTTCTCGAATATCAAAATAGAAGATGAAGATGGCACATCGGGCAAGATTATAAAGATCACCATCGAAGAGAACCCGATTATCAAAGAAGTCCTCTACAAGACAGGGAAAAAGGTCAAGGAAGGGGATATTGTCGATAAGCTCAAAGAGAAGGACGAATACATTCTTCCTTATTCGTACTACAGCCCGTACAAAGTCCAAAGAATCACAGCAACTATAAATGATCTTCTGGTAGAGAAAGGCCTGATGGATGGAAAGGTTGAGGTCGAGACAAACAAAATGGGGACTAACGAGATAGAGGTCGTCTTTCGGATCAATGAAGGGCCCAAGTTAAGGGTCGGAGAGGTCGTGTTTGAAGGCAAGACGAAATTGCGCGACAGTACGCTCAGAGCAGCAGTAAAAGAAAACAAAGAACACAGCGTCCTTTCTTGGGTAATAGGCAAAGATTCTTTCAGACCAAACAAACTGGATGAGGATATAGCCAACATCAAGAGGAAGCTACAAGAGAATGGGTATATGGAGGCCACCATCGGTGAACCTCTAATAGAGGATATGACGAAGAGAACGATCTTCTTCAAGAAGCAAACAATGAAGAGGATTATCATTCCAATTGATGCGGGCTACAGGTACTTTGTGGGCGAAGTCAACGTTGAAGGGAATCAAATTATATCCACAAAATATCTCCGAGGACTCATCAATCTGAAGGATGGAGATGTGTACAGCACAAAGTATCGAGAGAAGGCGGTTGAAGACATACAAGAGATCTACAGCAATGGAGGTTATCTGTACGCCCAGATCATGCCCGTGGAAAGTCTGGATCCAAAGCGAAAGCGTGTCAATGTAATGTTCCATATCAATGAGGGCGAAGTCGCCTTCCTTCATCGCCTTAACATAAAGGGAAACACGTACACTAAGGAAAAGGTTATCCGAAGAGAGCTCCTAGTCACAGAAGGCCATGTGTTCAGCCTCGCTCTGTTCAAGGATAGCATTCTGAGGATGAGGCAGCTGGGATTGGTTGAACTGGATGGGGAGCCAAACATCAGACCCAATCCTGAAGATCCGGCGCAAATCGACGTCACCCTTCGTGTGAAAGAATTACAGAGAAACAACGTCCAGTTCACGGCTGGCTACAGCGGCTATGAAGGGACTTTTGTGGCTTTGAGTTATTCCACGGTGAATTTTTTAGGAGCCGGAGAGACTCTTGAGCTGATGGCACAGTACGGGAAAAGGATTAGAAATTATATGTTTGGTTTTTCCGAGCCCTATGTTTTTGACTTGCCTATAACCGTTGGCTTCAACATCTATAACCGCTATATGAGATATCCTCAGATGTTTGACCAGAAGACAAAGGGGATTGATCTTCAGTTCAGCGCAAGGATCATAGGCTACTGGAGAACGGGATTAGTCTATAGCTACCAGAACCTCAAATTAGACGAACCGACCCTTGAAGACGACTATTATTACTACAATCCTTATTACACCCCTTACTACTCCGGTGCATGGGGTTTTCAGAAGTATAACATAAGCAGCATCACACCGACGATTTATAAGAGCACCGTTGATAGTCCCTTGACGCCATCAAGAGGAACCTTATATTTGGCCTCCTGCAAGCTCGCTGGAGGCCCTTTGGGAGGAGATGTCGATCTAATCAAGCCCCGATTCGAATTCACTTTCTATCAACCGACTCTAGGGGAGCAAAGATTCGGAATCCATTTAGAATACTCCTTCCTCAAAGTCTACGGTGTCACTGAGGTTCCTTATTGGGAGCGGTTTTATTTAGGAGGAGAGCGATCCATCAGGGGCTACGATATTTATCAAATCGGACCTCGTGACGAAACCGGCCGAAACCGGGGGGGTGAGAAGTCTCTTGTCTTTAATGCGGAATATATCATCCCTATAGGAGGACCGATATATGCTATCTTCTTTCATGATATGGGAAATGCCTACAGTAGATATGAGAATATTAGCCTGAGGAATATGTACTCCTCTACTGGGTTAGAGATGAGAATCTTCGTTCCGGCTTTGCGAGTTCCTTTCAGGCTCATTTTTTCTTATAATAACAGAAAAATCTATCTTGATGATTCCAATTTCGCATTTCGTTTTGCGATAGGAACCACATTTTAATTTTAGACATAAAAAAAGTAATTCCAAAAAAGGAGGATTAGGATGGTAAGAAGAAGCACAAGCAAGAGCATCCTGTTGATTTTTTGCATTGCTGGCTTGATGTCTCTGAGTTATGCACAGCAGCCCATGAGAATCGGCGTGGTAGATTCTCAAGAAGTTCT
>Ga0224501_10001124_pt1 | contig 20561 bp, 15 predicted proteins | sample SF_Oct11_sed_USG_4_FD_169105 | JGI IMG/M metagenome (GOLD analysis project Ga0224501, IMG submission 169105) | Sediment microbial communities from San Francisco Bay, California, United States - SF_Oct11_sed_USGS_8_1 | ecosystem: Environmental > Aquatic > Marine > Sediment | place: USA...
AAACAGGTAAATGTAGCTTCTTGCCAGAAGAGCGAGAGTGGTTGAAAACAGTTGTTGATAAAGGATTTGTTGATACTTATCGCAAACACTATCCTGAAGTTGATGATCGCTTCAGCTGGTTCGATTATCGCAGTAAAGGCTTTTCTGATGATCCCAAGCGAGGGCTTAGAATTGATTTAATATTGGCATCCAATGGCTTTGCGGAGTATTGTACAGATGCTGGTATTGATTATGATATTCGCGGTATGGAAAAGCCCAGCGATCATGCGCCCATCTGGGCAGAATTTAATTGGTAGAAATACCGTTTTTAGAAAAGATAATGTAAACGAGTTAAATAGAATAGCAACAAACGACTCATTATTTTAAGTTGTATTAGTGAGAGATAAATGATGAATGACGCAATCAACTCGATTCCTCGTGATATTTTTGAATCCGAACATAATATGTTTCGGGATTCCGTAAGAAAGTTCCTGCAAGCAGAAGCTGTTCCTCACCATGATGCGTGGGAAAAGCAGGGACAGGTGGATAAATCTATCTGGACTAAAGCAGGCGAGCAGGGCTTTTTGGCACCTTCTGTACCTGAAGCTTACGGTGGTCTGGATTTGGATTTCAGATTCAACGCTATTGTTAATGAGGAAGTCAACCGTCTATGTCTGTCAGGTTTGGGGTGGGGATTGCATTCTGATATCGCTGTTCCCTATGTGGTACATTATGGAAGGGAAGAGCAAAAACAAAAGTATTTACCCAAAACTGTGACCGGTGAAACTGTGATGGCAATTGCCATGACTGAACCAGGCGCGGGATCTGATCTGCAGGGCATCAAAACCACAGCTATTCTCGATGGCGATCATTATGTGGTTAATGGTTCCAAAACTTTTATTACCAACGGTCAGTTGTCTGATTTGATTATTGTGGTTGCCAAAACCGATCCAGGAGAAGGTGCCAAAGGTATCAGTTTGTTTTTGGTTGAGTCTGACAGAGAAGGTTTTGCTCGTGGTAAAAATCTGGAAAAACTGGGCTTAAAAGCGCAAGATACCTCTGAACTGTTTTTTAATGATGTTCGTATTCCCAAAGAAAACCTGCTTGGAGAAGAAGGGCAGGGTTTTACTTACCTGATGAATGAGTTGCCACAGGAGAGATTGTCTGTTTCTGTTGGATGTCTGGCGAATGCAGAATCCATTCTTGAGCAAACGGTGGAATATGTTAAAGGTCGAAATGCTTTTGGTAAACCGATTGCCAAATTGCAAAACACCCAGTTTAAACTGGCTGAAATAAACACCCAGTTAACGGCTGCGCGCGTCTTTATTGATCGCTGTATCGAATTGCAACTTAAAGGCAAACTGGATGTAGCAACAGCAGCCAAATCCAAATTGTTGGCAACTGAAGTGCAGCATCTGGTACTTGATGAATGTCTGCAATTACATGGTGGTTATGGTTTTATGTGGGAGTATCCGGTGGCCAGAGCCTATGCTGATGCGCGCGTTAAACGCATATATGCTGGTAGTAATGAAATTATGAAGTTAATTATTTCACGTGCCATGCTAAAAGATTAAAATTCAATCTTATGAATAAAGCAAAGATTATAGCTTCTGTAAAATACTGGTTACAACAAAGTGTTATTGGCAAGAATTTGTGTCCTTTTGCCAAAAAGGAATTTAATCAGAATACCATTCATTATGAGGTAACCAATTCTCCTCAGGTAGAAATGCATTTTCATCATTTGATTGATGAATTACATCGTCTGGATAATGAACCAAAAACTTCTACCTCAATCCTGATCATCCCGAAAGGGTTGGAAAAGTTTGAAGACTATCTCGACTTTTTAGAACTGGCAAACATTTTGTTAATTGAAGAAAATTATCAGGGCGTTTATCAGTTGGCCAGTTTTCATCCTGATTATTGTTTTGATCAGGTAGAGGTAAATGATCCTGCCAATTATACTAATCGTTCTCCCTTTCCTTTGGTTCATATTTTAAGAGAGGATCAGATGGAAACAGCTATTGCCAATTTTACTGACACAGAAAGTATTCCTCAAAATAATATTCGCTTGATCCATGAAGAAGGCTTATCGCACTTTATAAAGGTGTTGGAAACCTGCAAAAACATGGCAAAATAAGCTCAAGGTATAAACAATACATATTCTAATTTCTTTGCAAGACAAAACCTGCTTTAAATTGTCTTCAATTGCTGCAAATTGAGTATTATAACAACATATCTTTTTAAATTTAGTTAACAGAGATATAACCAAATAAAGCTTTTCCCACTAAATCATATTAGTTAATTGACTAAACTTTCGTATTGTTAGAACGTATCAATATTTAATAATTTTAGAATAATTAATAATAGCGACTATACTCGTAATATGATTGGGTTGAAAAGTGATGACTTGTAACTCAACCAAGGGAGTGGTTTATTTTGAAAGTTACATTTTGGGTAATGGAAATTTAAACTTGGCTAGTACTGAATAGACTGTTTTATAGATGTGAGCCAATATGCGTATTATTAGAATAATGCTAATTAGCATTGTAGTTGTAATGCCTACACAATTATTTTTTGTGAAGTCATACGCAAGAGCCAATACAAATTCAGAATTTGATTCTAAAGTTTTTACGGCCTATGTAAATAGCAACATTTTTCCTACTCTCAACAAACCTGAATCAAATTACACCGGAAAGGTGTTGTCTTCTATTTATCTGTTTGAATGCTTTTTCACTGGAATAAATGGATTTAATATTTCAGAGAAGCCATATATTGAAAGTATACGTGCACTTGGATATTGCAGCAGGCTTGAAAATGCAGCCCAAAATAAATTAATCGAGCAAGATCAATCAAATCAACAAAGCATAAAAGAAGGTTTGAAAAATACCTACACTTTTAGTCTGGGCGAATTAATCATTGGACTGATAATAATAGGATCAGTTATATCATTATTAATTCGACTTATGGTAGTAAAAGGGTGGATTTTCTTGGGTATATCAAGAAAACAATTAGATGATAGAACAGCTTGTAAATTGAACCAGCTTGAATTTCAGATTGAGAAACGTAGGCGAATTATAAAATCATTTAAAGAAAACAATAACAGATTGAATTTTTTACTGGCATCAAGTCCAGTTATTCTGTTTTCCTGCTCATTAGCAGAGCCCTATAGACTGAAGTATGTTACTGATAATATACAAGATAAAATGGGGTTGGATCCACAGAGTCTGATAAAGAATAAAAATTTTTGGAGTCATTATATTCATCCTGATGACATCGAAATGGTCAAAGGTAAAATAAAAAGTTTATGTGATAAGAGCGCTGATGTTGTCACCTGTGAATATCGTATTAAAGTAGGTGATAAAAGCTATCATTGGGTTTTAAATCAAATGAAAGTGCTTTATTCCACTGCGGACACACCTATTGAAATAATAGGCTTCTGGGATGACATTAATGATCAAAGGATTGCAGAAACAGAAGTTAATATTAAAAGTAACCGGTTACAACGAGGTCAACATCTTGCCAATATTGGAACTTGGGACTGGAATATCCAGACCAATGAATTGTATTGGACAGAAATAATTCCGGTTTTATTTGGTTATGATGCCGGGGAACTTGAAACCTCATACGATAATTTTCTTGCAGCTATTCATCCAGATGATCGACAGTCAGTCGTAGATGCTATCGCCAATTGTGTTGAAAATGATGAGCCCTATAACATTGAGCATAGAGTAATCTGGCCAAATGGCAGGGTCGTATGGTTGCATGAGAGAGGTGATGTTACCAGAGATGATGATGGAAATGCCTTGCATATGCTTGGCGTAGTGGAAAATGTCGATAAAAGAAAACGCGCGGAAATGGCGTTAAAACAAAGCCAAACAAAACTAAGCCGATTGTTTGAGTTATCGCCTTTAGGTATTGCATTAACAGACATGAATGGCAATTATTTAGAATACAATAAAGCCTTTATTAATATTTGTGGTTACCCGGAAGATGAGTTGAATAAACTTGATTACTGGACTTTGACTCCAAAAGAATATGAATCACAGGAAGCATTACAGTTAGAATCTCTTGAAAAGATTGGTCGTTACGGACCTTATGAGAAAGAATATCGCCAAAAAAATGGGAATCTGGTACCTATTAGGCTTAATGGTGTTTTGATAGATAATGATAAAGGTGAATCTCAAATCTGGTCAATTATTGAGGATATTACTGACAGCAAAGAAGCCGCACAGCAGTTACTTGAAGCTAAAAAGAATGCTGAGCATGCAAACAAGGCTAAATCCGAATTTCTTTCAAGTATGAGTCATGAATTACGCACACCATTAAATGCAATTATTGGTTTTGCTCAATTATTTGGCATTGACAATGAGCTTAATGCTGAACAGAAGGAAAGCGCAGACGAGATTTATAAAGCAGGTAAGCATTTGTTGACGTTAATTAACGAAGTGCTTGATTTAGCGCGTATTGAATCTGGACGAATAGAATTGAGTTCTGATGACGTGCTGTTATGTAATGTGTTAGATGAGTGTGTCACCCTGATAAAACCTTTGGCAGAATCGAATAATTTAACGTTGGAATATATTGATGGCTCCTGTAGTGACGTAATCGTAAAAGCTGACGTTACTCGTCTTAAGCAGGTGATACTAAATCTCTTATCGAATGCGGTTAAGTATAACCGTAAAAATGGGAAGATATCTCTTAGCTGCGCCACTAATCATCTTGAATCTGTGAGCATTCATATCCAGGATACTGGATATGGGATTTCTGAAGAAAACATTCAAAACCTGTTTCAACCATTTAATCGACTGGGAGCTGAAGCAGAAGATATTGAAGGAACAGGTATTGGTCTTGTTATCACAAAAAAACTGATTGAGATGATGGGTGGGTCTATAGCTATAGAAAGTACCATAGATGTTGGCTCAACCTTTTCTGTTGAATTAAAACAAAGTGCCAGAAGCAGAACCGATTTGAATATTAAACATAACAATTCGGAAGCGGACAATGAAGAAGAAGAGCATCATGATGCAGTTCAGACAACTAACAATTATCGTATTCTTGTTGCGGAGGATAATGAAGTTAATCAGATATTGCTTCGCAGACAAATGAAAGCGCTTAATTATAATCCTGAATTCGTTAAAAATGGTGTAGAAGCACTTGAGCAGTTAAAAAAGAGTCAATATGACATTTTGTTTACTGATCTTCATATGCCTTTAATGGGAGGGTATGAACTGACCACCAGTATCAGAAAAGAAGAGCAAAAAACGGGTAAGCATTTAACGATTGTCGCTATTACAGCTAGTGCTATGGAGCAAGATTCAAAACGCTGTTTTAAAGTTGGAATGGATGGATATGTTACCAAACCAATATCTATCGGCGATTTAGACGCTGTCTTGAAAGAGCATTTGTATAAGGAAGCGAGTTAACGTCAGGTTTGCTGGCATACACATAGCTTCTTTCATCCTCTAATCTTATCCATAGTTTACCATTCCCAGAACAACAGTAATCTATCACTAATAAAATTTTGGCAACCGAAGGATGGTAATATCCTGATGGTATAAGAGAATAAAAAAGTGGTAGATTGGCCGCGGACAAATAAGAAATGAGAGGTATTCAAGAGAAAATGTCTAAGAAAAAAATACCCACTTGCAGTTATGTTAGAAGCAGCAAAGTATTCTTTAATTTATTTGTTATGGCTTATCCTGGTAATAGGAGCGCCAATGATCTTTGTCGAAAACAAGCTTTCCATAATTGAAAAAGTCTTATGTAATAATCGTCGTTTATTTAGTTCTGTGGCTATTTTATAGTTTGTTGGTTTTTTTATTGGCGATATATCTCAAAAACTGAAAACCTTGAAGCTTATATTAATTTAAGTAACAAAGAAAAAGGTAAACAAATAGGTGCATGGTTTGAGGGCTGGTAAAGTGCCATAGCCTCGATGCTTATCGAGATTTATTCTCTTGATTACGTAAATGTATTGCTCCATCAAGGCCAAATTTTTGTCAGAAATTGCTATTAGATCGCTATATCGTTAACTAATCAAAAATAAGTTGAGTTTTGATTGGTTTGTACAAAAAACAAACTATTGCATCATCTCAGAAAATTGTGTATTTTGGATAAATACGTTAAGAAAACAACTCATGATCATGGAGGAAATATGAAAAACTTACTCACTTTAGTTTTATTGATTACACTGGCCAGTTGTAAAACAACCACCAACAAAACAGCATATTCAGATTCCCTCACTAATTTCGACATTGTTATTGCTTCTAAAGCCAAGCCGGAAGCAGAAACAAAAAAAACTTTTCTATTGCAAGCTGGAAAAGAGGATATTGATGTTAATTCTCCAGAATTCGATCTTTATGCGACTTATTTGATGAAGGCTTTGGAAAGTAAAAATTATGTGCCTGCAACATCGCTGGAAGAAGCTGATGTTGTTATTACACTGAGTTATGGAATATCCAAAATACGATACCTTGGTGGATACAACGGCTTTGCAGGATCAAATTACTACAGAAGTGGTGCACTGACTAATATTGATGTGAACGGTAAATTAACAAGATCTCCAGCTTATGAGCCTCGTTCTAACAGAAGCATTTATACTAACCATTACCGATACGTTGCGATTGCAGGTTATGATCTTGATAAATACAAAGAAACTGAAGAGCAGGTTCAGATTTGGCAAACCGTTGTAACCAGCTATGGTAAAAGTGGCCACCTGGATAGAGTTTTTCCGGTTATGATAGGTGCAGCGACCAAGCACATTGGAACTGATATTAGAGATAAAATCAGATTCACTATACGTGAAAATGATCAGCGCATTAAAGCCATTAAGGAAGTATCTTCAATTAATTAAAGTTTTGATTGAGGTATTTGAATCAGGGCGAACAAAATGTTCGCCTTTATTGCTTTAGAAATGAAGCTTCTATACTAATCGAGATTTATTCCTTGATTTCGTAAATAGCATCTAGGCAACACTTTTATGAGAAATTGCTTCTTCAATAGGCATAGGGCGTCCAAGCAAATATCCTTGGATCAGATCAATGCCTAGTCCCCTAAGAGAGTTTAATTCTTCGTCAGTCTCAATACCTTCCGCAATAATTGTACATTTTATTGATTTTGCAAAAGCGCAGAGTGCCTTTGCAAGTAAATATTTTCTTGGCTCTGAATGAATGTTTTGGGTAAGACTGATATCAAGTTTAATAATATCAGCTTCAAGCTCAAGAATATGTTGAAAACTGGAATAACCTGCACCTGCATCATCAATTGCAAGACGTACTCCTTTTTTTCGTAGTGGTTCTAATGCCAATCTTAGATCAGAATAGCTGCTTACTGGAGAGTGTTCAGTGATTTCTAAAACTATACGGTTAGTATCTATATTCTGCAGTACATTAGCTATGGCGCCATTTAGAATATACTCTGGCGAGGTATTTACTGAAATATAAGTGTTGCTATCTAACTCATTCAATCCTTTAATTGCTTTTACAATAGCTGCGATCTCAAGTTTTTCACCCATCCCAACTTGTGAGGCTTCTTTAAACCAGATATCAGGTGTTCTGTATGTCTCAGTATTAAACCTTGAAAGTGATTCAAATCCTGCAATCTGGTTTGTTTGAATATTAAATATTGGTTGATAATGTATGATAATTTTATCTTCGTCTAATACAGATTGAATTCTTTTTTTGCTTTCACGATGTATATTTTTGCTTGCTATATTCTCTTCAATATAATTACTTGCGATTTCGGAAATAACACGTAAATATGACAAATCATTCTGGTTTAGAGTGTTATCAGGACAATTTTTGTAACAGCAAAATGTACCGTATACTTCTCCACTAGACAATGTGATGGGGACACCTAGATATGAACCAATTGATAACTTATCAGTAACATCGAGTTTGCTCGTAATGATATTCTTACTAGTATCACAAATGACATTCGTGAGTTTGTTGTCCACAATTTTTTTACAATAGGTTTCATCTAGAGGGTCAGAATCACCAACTTTTATATGTGAATTTTTATTTTCAGTATCTAAATATCTAAAAACACGCTCTCCATCTACAAATTCCGAAATAAAAGACACGCTCATTCCAAGATGTTTTCGAATAATAGATAGTAGAATGTTTAGCTTAATATCAATAGTATCATGATTTTCATCGTTTAGAATGTACGATTGTATTTTGTCCATATCCATATCCATCACCATCTCCATCTCCATCTCATTTAGGTTTATATGCACATAACAGTTATTTATTGCATGCTACAAATATTATTCGCACGTTTATTTGATTGTTAATAAGGTTAGAACAATTAAATTTGGTTATCAAGAATTGTACTTTTAATGTTTCAGTTAAATATTTCAGATACATTTAGGGGTTGGCAGTATCGTAAGCTCTTCGACATGACAGCAATTTCTTTATCCCCACAACTGTTTATACATCCCCATCTTTTCTTTTCTAATCTGCATCGCCTGTTCAATACTGACATAGGCAAAGGTGATTTTATCTTTAGCTTTAAGCTGCGCCAAAATCGGCCAGTCGGCTGAAATAACATTAGCTATTCTTGGATAGCCACCAATGGTTTGTCCATCCACAGAGGAAATAACCGGCTGTCCTGATGGCGGGATCTGAATACTACCTTGCGCCAAACCACTGGAAAGAATCGATTTATTGATAATAACCGGATCATCACATTGTAAACGTAATCCCATACGGTTGGATTGTGGCATGACATGATAGGTCTGATTTAAAAACTGGCTCATTTGTTCAGCGGAAAATTCACTGCTTTCCACTGAATCGGTGATCCTGATTTGATAATTACCACCATAAAAAGGCTTATATTGATTAGGCAAAATTTTCCTTGGCGGGATTTGAATATCAGCCAGTTCAATGACATCATCGTCCTGCAAAGCTCTACCATTAAAACCACCAAATTCAGCCATAAGATGTGTCGAATAACTATCAAGGGTTTTCGGCAATTTAATACGCCCGGAAAACGCCAGATAGGCACGAAGACCGGATAGGCACTTGCCGAATTGAAGTTTGTCACCCTGATTGACATGGATAGTTTGATTTGCCGGAATAGGGGAATCATTAAGTATTAGATCAAAGTTTGCTCCTGACACTGCAAAAGACATTGACTGGTCAAATTTGACAGTTGGTCCAGCCAAGGTGATTTCGATAACAGGTGAAGTCAGTGGCCGTGAAACCAACCAATTGGCAGTTTGCATGGCAATAGAATCCATTGCGCCATTGGATGAAATACCCTTGTCAGCCAGTCCAAAACGGCCTGAATCCTGAACAGTGGTTAGCAAACCGGCTTTAACAAATCGTATGGACATCAGCTTTCCTGCCCAGAGAGCTTATCAAACTGCTGCTTATCAATGACTACGAACCGAACATTATCCAAGGGATTGGCAATAAATGGTTTATTGCTAGATGGTGAGAAAAGCCTGACAGGTGTACGTCCAATAATTTGCCAACCACCAGGACTGTTTACCGGATAGATCCCTGTTTGCTCTCCACCAATTCCAACAGAGCCAGCCATAACTTCAAAAGCAGGAACCGCTTTTCTCGGGCAATGTATTTGTTTGTCCAGACCACCCAGATATAAAAAACCGGGCAGAAAACCCAGCATATAAACCTGATAAGTTGTTTGACTGTGTAGTTGTATAATTTCATCAGAAGACAGCTTGCAATGTTCGCTGACAGTTCGCATATCCGTTGCAAACTCTGCATCGTAACAAACCGGAATTTCAATGGTTTTAGGAATATAAGCCTTACCCAGAAAACTGTATTTATGGTCCATTTGCGACATTATCTGTTTAATTTGCTGTGTGATAAATGCGGTAATATCAAGTGAGTTTTCATTGAGACACAATGTCAGACTTTGATAAGCGGGAATGGATTGAAGCAGGTATTGTCTGATGGAGCGCCTGAGTTTTTTTTGTAAAAAGAGAATACGCTGGCATAAGTCAAGGCTAATCGGGCAATCAAAAATTATTGTGAGCGCCATTTCGCCATTATTAACTATTTTGTATGGCACCTGCCTCATCTTACAATAAAACCGGCTTCTTTTAGTTGATGGTTTAGTTCTTTGGCAATTGTCAGCGCATTAGGATTATCGCCATGTAAACAGATAGTATCAACTTTGATATTAATTGATTGGTTATTATTAATTTTAAGAGAATTACCTTGCGCCAGATCCAGAGCCTGATTAATGCTTATTTGCGAATTCTTGTGGACAGCGTTAGCTTCAGAGCGGGGTGTCAGTTTGCCATTGAGCTGATAAAGCCTATCCATAAAGCCTTCGGCGACAAATTTAAGTTTGTATTTTTGACAGGCTGCAGCCAGTTGCCCATTAGCAAGACCGTAAACTTTTAGATCTTTATAGTTTTCAGCAAGATGTTTTGCCAAAGTATACGCCAATATATTGATTGAAGCTTTGTCTGAGCCATCTGATAAAGTTTCCGATAAAGGTTCAGTGGTGTTTTCCATATCATTGTATAGTGCGCCATGAAATTTGATATGGTTGACTTTAGCGCCTAATTTTCCGGCTATGGTAAAAAAACGCTGAAGCTGTTCATCTATGCTTTTAATTAAATCCTGATGTGATATTTCAAGAGTTTTTCTGCCAAAACTGGGTTTGTCAGCATAACCAGGGTGAGCACCAATTTTTAATTTATGTTTCTGAGCATTACTGATGGAGTTTTTAATGGTTGTTTCATTACCCGCATGACCACCGCAAGCAATGTTACAACTGGATATAAAAGGCATTAGTTTGGCATCGACCGCACAGTCAATAATAGTTGAGCCTTCGCCCAGATCGCAATTAATATCAATTGCTTTTTTATGTGCTATTTTCATAGTTTTCCAAATGCACTAATCAAACTTTTGCCACTTAACATTAATGTAATTGCCAGGACAAGAAAACCTAAGGCGTTTTGCTTCCAGTTGTTTTTGTATTTTGCCAATTTAGCGCTATTCATAATCCAAAGCAAATACAATGTGATAATTGGTAATAAAATACCGTTGGCAACCTGAGCAAACCAGATGATTGATATCGGTTTATAGCCACTTGTTGCTACGACTATTCCTATGATCAGAATTAACATCCAGATCAACTTGAAACCAATATCATCAAGAGATTTATTCAAATTTAGCATACCATTTAAAGCAAAGGCAGCAGCCAGTGGAGCAGTAACAGCTGATGAAATGCCTGCTGCAAATAAACCGCAAGCCATAAATATTCTGGCACTATCACCAAAGAATGGTTGCAAGGCTGGCGCCAAATCGGCAGCTGAAGATATAGCAATTGATTTGCCAAAGAATGCTGATGCTGCAGTAGAAACAATAGCAATAGAAATCAAGCCACCCAACGGAATTGAGATGTAAAGATCTTTTCTGGCTTGAGGTAATTCATCAGGGCTTTTCCATTTTTGGCAGGCACTTGAAGCATGTAAAAATAAGTTGTATGGCACAACTGTTGTGCCAATTAAGGCAATCACTGTAAGGGTAGCGCCATCTGGAATGGATGGGAGAAGCAGACCTGAAAATAATTCAGCCAGATTTGGCTGGGTGATTATAAAGGTAAATAAAAATGACAGGCTCATCAGACTGACCAGAAATATCAAGGCCTTTTCAATTAAACGATATTGACCTGTCCACAAAAGCATAAAAGCGATAACACCAATTAAAATAGGCCACAGCCATTGATTGATATTCGCATTATCAGAATTAAATATACTTTGCAGTCCAAGACTGGCTCCGGAAATATTGCCACCCTGATAGGCACCATTTCCAATGACAATGGCACTAACCACTAACAAAATAGCAATGCCTCTAGCCACAGGATGCGAAAAAGTTTCTCGAATATTTTCACCCAAACCTTGTTGGGTCACAATACCCAATCTGGCTGTCATCTCCTGTAAAATAATAGTAGAGAGCACTGCAAACAATAGCGCCCAGAGTAGTGCAAGTCCAAAGTTAGCACCTGCCAAGCTGGCTGTTATTACCGTGCCAGGACCAATAAATGCAGCAGTAACCAGAATGCCGGGTCCAAAATTATTCAGGCCAAGTTTTTTAGAGATTTGTGCAATAAATGCTTTCATTTGACGCTCTGTTTGATATTCGATAATAAACTGTTGTTAAGTAATAACATAGCAACAGATGATAAACAATAGTTGAATCAGAATCCTGTTTTGCTGTTAAGGGTAACTAATTGATCTTGTTTAAAGTTTAATGTTTAAAATAAATATTTAATCTAAATATATATTGTCAGATAGCATATAATAGCCACCTTTTTCCCACTCTTTTGTTAGTAAAGTATTATGGATAAAAAATATCGTGTAGCTATTGTTGGTGCCACTGGTGCCGTTGGTCAGGAAATAATCAAAATTTTGACCTTGCGACAATTTCCGATAGCAAAGTTGACCCTGCTGGCCTCAGAAAGATCAGCTGGTACAAAACAGATTACAGCTTTTGGTGACATTGAAATTACAACATTTGCAACTGAGCACTTTGATGGTCAGGATATTGTGTTTTTTGCTACCAGTGGTGAACACAGCAGACAATATGCACCAATGGCTGCCAAAGCTGGAGCTGTAGTGATTGATAACAGTAGCGCGTTTCGTCTTGATGATGAAGTGCCACTTATCGTACCTGAGGTGAATCCTCATGCAATCAAAGATCACAAAGGCATTATTTCCAATCCTAATTGTTCAACGATACAAATGGTAGTAGCCTTGAATCCAATTCACCAAATCTCTCCTATAAAGCGAGTGGTTGTTTCAACCTATCAGGCAGTATCTGGTGCCGGTCAGGCCGGAATCAGTGAACTCAATGAACAAGTAAAGGATGTTATGGAGGATAAGCCGGTTAAGGTTAATCAATTTAGCAAACAAATTGCATTTAATCTGATCCCGCATATTGATGTATTTCAGGATAATGGCTACACCAAAGAAGAAATGAAGATGGTGAATGAAACATGGAAAATAATGGATGCGCCAGAAATTAAAATTTCTGCTCATTGCGTGCGTGTTCCTGTGATTAGAGCGCACTCTGAAGCGATTCATATTGAAACTGAAGATTATATTGGCGCTAAAAAAGCCAGAGGAATTTTCAACCAATCTCGCGGCATTAAACTGGTTGATGAACAATCAGATGGTGGCTATCCTACACCACTTGATGCAAGCGAAACTATGGAAACCTGGGTAGGGCGCATAAGAGAAGATATTTCCTGTGATAATGGTCTGGTTTTTTGGGTAGTGGCTGATCAATTATGGAAAGGGGCGGCCTTAAATGCAGTTCAGATTGCGGAACTATTGGTAGAATCATAATAGTTAATAGTTGAACGATAAATATAAGATATTGATGATATGAAAGTCTTAAAGTTTGGTGGCACCTCTTTAGGTAATCCTGAAAGAATGCACAATGTAGCAAATATTGTTTCCGGACAAGGGAAAGTGATGGTTGTATTGTCTGCAGTTGCGGGCACAACTGACAAATTAACTGAAATTGTAGGGTTGATGAAGAATGGCGATTATCAAGCAGTTCAAGAGGAAGTTGATAAACTCCAGTCCCATTACCAGCAATATGTTTCCAGGCTTTTTGATAATGAATACGAAATTTCTCAAGGGCATAAAACTACCGACAGCTATCTTGAAGAAATAAAATCGTTGGCATCAGCAAGTTATGTTTCTGAATTTGAATATCAGGTTTTAGCTAAAGGAGAGCAAATTTCAACAGCGTTATTTCAGCAATTGTTAAACTGGCAAGGAAAATCCAGTCAATTACTTAACGCTCTGGATTATCTTCAGTTATCACAAAATGGCGAGCCAGATGAAGAACAATTAAAACAATCGCTTCAGACAAAAATACAAGCATCTGCTGATACCCAAATCTTTGTCATTCAGGGCTTTATTTGTCAGGATGCTGTGGGAAATGTTTCTAATCTGAAGCGAGGTGGCAGTGATTATTCGGCTTCTCTGTTTGGCGCAGCGTTAAATTGCGATGAAATACAAATCTGGACAGATATTGATGGTATGCATAATAACGATCCGAGATATGTTGAAAAAACCAAACCAATTAGAGAATTATCTTTTGCTGAAGCGGCCGAATTAGCTTATTTTGGCGCTAAAATTCTTCATCCCAGCAGTATAAAACCTGCCAGACGTGCGGACATTCCAGTGAGACTGTTAAACACACTATCTGCAAAATCAAAAGGAACTTTAATTTCAAAAAGAGTAGATGAAACAGGTGTGAAAGCCATTGCTGCCAAAAGCGGAATTACAGCTATCAGAATTCGTTCCAGTGAAATGTTGCAGGCACAAGGTTTTTTGAAAAAGATTTTTGAAGTGTTTGAGTTACACAAAACTTCCATTGATATGATTACAACCTCAGAGGTGGCTGTGTCAGTCACCATTGATGATACTGAAAATTTAGCTACCATTTTGCAAAAGTTATCTGAATTTTCTCGTGTAGAAGTGGATTCAAATATGACAATTATTTGTGTGGTTGGTGCACATTTGGCAGAAAACCTTGAAATCATTTCGAAAGTTATCAGCTCAGTTAAATCAATACCCGTTAGAATGATTTCCTATGGTGGTAGCGCCCATAACATTTCCCTGCTAGTATCTGGTGAAAATAAAATAAGCACCTTAAAGCTGCTGCATCAGGGCATATTTAATGTCGGCGAGATTTATACGGGGACGCGTCATGTTTAGTTCAGCAGTTATCCAGTCATTTACAGAAAAAGAAACGCCATTTTATTATTATGATTTGTCTTTGTTACGTGAAACGCTATCTGTTGTACAGGATTTGGCAAAACAATATGACTATGATATTCACTACGCCGTTAAGGCTAATTCAAATCAGAAAATCCTGCAAGAAATTCGCGATTTTGGTTTGGGTATTGATTGCGTGAGTGGCAATGAAATTCGTCGTTGTATTGAATCAGGCTTTAAGGGTGAGCAGGTGCTGTTTGCTGGCGTAGGTAAAACGGATAAAGAGATTGAGTATGCTATTCAGCAAAATATCCAGTTTTTTAATTGTGAGTCTATTGAAGAAATTGGTGTGATCAATGAGATTGCCGGGAAGATGAATCGTCAGGTAGGCATAGCAATCAGAATTAATCCTAATGTTGATGCCAAAACACATCGCTACATTACAACAGGTACAACCGAGAACAAGTTTGGTATTGAGCAGAAATATTTGCCAGAAATTATTCAACAGGTTCATTGCTGGCCCTATGTGAATTTAATTGGCATTCATTTTCATATTGGTTCACAAATTACGGACTTGTCAGTGTTTGAGAGTCTTTGCACCCGTGTTAATGAAATTCAGGATTGGCTTGAACAGCAATCAATTAAAATAAAACATTTAAACCTTGGTGGTGGTTTAGGCATTGATTATCAATCACCTGACACAGTAAAAATTGCAGACTTCCAACGTTATTTTGAAATTTTTAATCGTCTAATCAAGCGTAGAGAAGGACAAAAGATCCATTTTGAATTAGGTCGTTCAATAGTAGGGCAGTGTGGCAGTTTGATCAGCCGTGTTCTTTATGTGAAAAAAGGGATAACGACTAATTTTGTCATATTAGATGCGGGTATGACAGAGTTAATGCGACCAGCCTTGTATCAAAGCTACCATCAAATTGATAATCTTAGCAGCCAAAGAGAAAACAGTCAGCCCTATGACGTGGTTGGCCCTATCTGTGAATCCAGCGATTGTTTTGGCAGAGGAATAAGGCTACCAGAAACTCAACGAGGGGATTTGATAGCTATTCGCTCTGCTGGCGCCTATGGTGAAGTGATGCAGTCTTCCTATAATTTGAGAACTCAGAATTCTTCTTTATATACCTGACTCCAATTATTGCTTGAAATCAAGTGACTGGTTGACGAAACCCATGCCATCTGGAGCAGGGCCAGCATCGATAATTTTTGTTCGCTTTAATGTTTCCATATTAATAACAGAAATTTTTTGTCCACCTGCGTGAGCAACAAAAGCAGTTTGATTGTCATCACTGAATAAAATGCCAATAGGCATGGTCAGGTTGTTTTTGCCATCTTTAAGAGATAGGGTTTTAATTAAGGCATAAGTTTTGGCATCGTATATCCCCAATGAGTTGGCATTGGCATTTGAAACCAGCGCGTACTTTTGGTCACCAGAGATTTTAACCCTGATAGGAAAGTCGCCAGTAGCTAATGTTCTGGATATTGTCCATTTTTCAGTTTCAACAACACTAATATTATCATCTTCGCGATTGGTTACCCAAACCTCTTTGCCATCAGGAGTGTAGTCAATTCCTTCAGCGCCATTACCAGTTTTAACCGTTTTAATAAACTTCATTTTTACCAAATCTATCAGGCTTATATCAGATGAACCAAGGTTAGAAACCGCCGCTATCTTTTCATCCGGTGAAATAACCAGCATATGAGAAACCTTTGCTCTGGTTTCAGCTGTGGAGACAATTTTTCCTGCAAAAGGGTCAAGTTTGACTATTTGATCTTGTCTTTCAGCAGTTACCAAGACATGCCTGTTATCTTTAAACCACTGAACACCATGAGGAGAAAGCAGCGCATCATCGGTAATGGTATTGATTATTTCGCCTTTATTGACATCAATCAGGCTGATGCTGTTACCTCGATTGTCTCTATCGCCATAATTGACCACAACAGCATATTGTTTATCAGGGCTGATAGCAATTTCATGTGGGCCAACACCTGTTTCAATGGTTTTAACAATATTACCGCTTTGTAAATTGAGAAAAGTTAACCGCGCATCGTTTTTATTACCAACCAGCAATGTGTTTGCATGAGCCGCATTGGATATTAAAAGCCCTATTAAAAGGGCTTTGGTTTTGAGTGACATATTATTCACCTGTAGATTCAGAAGTTTGATGTCTTAATGCCTTACCACTACCAATATCGGTTAAGCCTTGTGGATTCTTGGCTATTTTGCCGTTGACTATAACATATTCAATACCTACAGCATGTTGGTGAGGATCAGCGAAGGTAGCTTTATCAATTACAGTTGCAGGATTAAATATACCAGATCGGCATAGTAGCCCTGTTTTATTAAACCACGATTAGTCAAACCCATTCTTGCTGCAGGAAGGCTGGTCATTTTTCTGATGGCATCAGACAGTTCAAGTACATTTTCATCTCTTGTGTATTTGCCAAGAACGCGAGGGTATGTACCGTAATTTCTTGGGTGCGGACTACCTTTGCCTATTTGTGCATTAGCGCCATCAGTTGCAATTGAGGTGTATTCATATTGCATAATGTAACGAACATCACTTTCTTCCATTGCGTGATAAATAGCCTGGCCACCACCTTTTGATTGTATTTCAATAGCCAGTTCAGCGGTGTTATCAATAGTAAGCTCTAGGCCTCTTTCGACTAAAATATCTTTGAATGTTTTTCCATTATATTCAGGTTGTGGTGGATAATTTGCCACCTGAATTCTGGCAGGATCGCCACCACCACGGTCAGTTTTAATGTTATGAACGATAGCTTGTTTTATTTTTTCACGAGTTTCAGGATCTGACAGACGTTCAACCAAAGCATCATTACCACCAGCTAATGACCAGGAAGGAAAAATAATTGCAAAGCTTGTAGACGAAGCTGTGTATGGGTATTGATCCAGAGTCACATCCTGACCCGCGTTTCTTGCAGCCTCTATCATAGCAATTGAGTCTTTGCTTTTTCCCCACATAGGTAAACCGACTGCCTTATGGTGAGAAATATGAACCGGTATGACTGCTTGTTGACCAATTTCTATGGTTTCTTTAACCGCTTCAAGCAAGCCTAAGCCCTCTTCACGCATATGAGAGGTATAGATACCATTGTGTTGAGCAGATATTTTAGCAAGAGAGACAACTTCTTCAGTGTTAGAGTATGTGCCTGGAACATACTTTAAACCGGTGGACAATCCATATGCACCATCCTTCATTGATTGACCAACCAAGGCTTCCATTGCAGCAATTTCATCTTCTGAAGCCAATCTGTTTTCAGTACCCATGACTTCTTTTCTAACCGTATTGTGGCCTATTAATACGGCCAAATTGGGTCCCAGTTTTACCTTGTCAGCCTGAGCCAGAAATTCACCAATATTACTTGGCGAACCACCACAATTTCCACCCAGCATCGTAGTGATACCTTGCTGTAGCATATTTGGAACTTGAGGGATCTCCAGAACCTTTCTATCTGCATGAGAGTGTAAATCGATAAAACCGGGAGAAACAGATAAGCCTTCAGCTTCTATTGATTCCTTACCGGTGTTTTGCTTTAAATCACCAATGGCCAAAACCATTTCATCCTTAATGCCAATATCTGCTTTTACTGGCGCGTTTCCACTGCCATCAAACAAATTAGCATTAGCTATTATCAGATCAAAATCATAAGTCACAGGTTCATTTTGTTGTTGTGGTTGATTGAGAAAAAAATATGTAATCAGGGCAACAGCCAGGATTGGAAGAATCAGTCGGTAGGATTTCATAGCGTACTCCGGCAAGTTAATATTATTGACTGTCGATTTTTAGGTTTATTGAATCTAATGTCAATTGCTTATTTCCTTATGTTATGTCAAATAAATTATTTGACAATTTTGAGTCAGGACAGCATTCTGGTCAGCTATAGGTTGTTGTAAAGTTATGCAGTTTTATTTTTGTTAAATTGAAGTAATAAAAGGTGGATTATGAATAAATTACAAAAGCGTTTATTTTTCAGCATTTTTTTGTTGATTTTATCAGGTTGTGGGACGGAAGATGGTGTTGATTCATCAGTTGTTAAAAGCGCTGAAGATCAAAATCTCGATACAATAGTTTGGCCTAATGAGAATTGGGATGTTGTTAGCAATCCTGAAAAAGCAGGTTTTTCACAACAAGAACTTGCAGAATTAACCGAGTTTTTGAAAACTCAAAATACTCAAAGTATGCATGTGAGTATCAACGGTTGGCAGGTTTATACCTACGGAGATGTTACTAAAGTGGGTTATCTTGCCAGTGTACGCAAAAGCTTGTTGGCTATGATGTATGGCAAGTATGTTAAAGATGGCACTATCAACTTATCATCAACTTTGGAAGAGTTGGGAATTGATGATGTTGATGGTCTTTTACCCATTGAAAAACAGGCAACCGTCAAAAATTTGATTACTGCAACTTCTGGTATTTATCACAAGGCTGCTAATGGTGGTGATAATACAGCCGATGCACCAGAGCGTGGTTCACAGCAACCAGGTAGTTATTATTTATACAATAACTGGGATTTTAATGCTTCTGGTACAGTATTCGAAAAGTTAACAGGTAAATCAATTTTTCAGGAACTGAATGACCAATTGGCAGTACCATTAGGTTTTAGAGAATTTGACTTATCTGAACATGAAAAATCAGGGAATCCTGAGAGATCTCAACATTTGGCTTATCACATGCACATTTCCGCCAGAGACATGGCCAGAGTAGGGCATCTAATGCTGACTAAAGGACTATGGAATGATCAACAGTTAATTGATTCTGCATGGGTTGATGAAATGGTTTTTCCGCATACTCAAAATCAGCAAATGAATCCGCAATCTGTACGAGACACTGGTCTTGAGTATGGTTATATGTGGTGGGTGTTTGATGATGATACCACGCCTGAAGGATTTAAAGGCGCTTATGCGGGAAGAGGTCATTTTGGTCAATATCTCGCAGTATTACCAGAATTAGGAATGGTTATTTCACATAAAACAGATAGAATAAGTTATAAATCGCCTGAAGAATATGCAAAAGTTCGTGTAACATGGGATCAGTTTATGGGCATTGTTAATCGTTTGGTTGCAGCTAAAATAAACTAATAGATTTATCAAATTAATGGAAATATTCAGGTATCTTCCTGAATATTTCCAATTTATCCAAAAAATCGCTTGTGTACAAATACGTACAAATTTGCTTTCCTGATATACCTATACAATTTCAATTTCTGCTAGAATCCTATCATCTTTATTGATTCCAGATAAATAATTGGATATAGGATATCATATGAAAATAAAAAATAAATTCAGAACCTTGTACCTGTTAATTCTTTCATTTTTAATTTTTAGTTGTGAAAACAATGAAAAAGCGGTTCTTTGTTTCTCACCTCAAGCAAAAGCACAAGTCCCTGATGTATCTGGAAAATTTGTTGAACTGCAAAAGTTTAATGATAGTAATGGAGATGGTAAAGTCGATTATTGCAGAGTTAATACCTATGATAATAAAGGTAACCGTCTTGTTCTTCAGGTAGATTCAAACGGCGACTTTAGATACGAAAGTATTAAAACTTATTCATATGATGATGATGGTAATCTCATTGCGTTTGAAAATGATTCAAATGCTGATGGGAAGGTTGATAGTAGAGGAAAGTCAACTTACAACGATTCTGGGCTTCAGACTTCATATGCTTATGATAACGAAGGAGATGGAATTTTTGATTTTATTTATATTTTTATCTACGACTTGAAAGATAATTTGTTGAAGAGCCAATATGACTATAATAATGATGGTAAATTTGAATATATAAGCATTAATACTTACGATGAAAATAATAATCTTATACTGCAAGAATA
>Ga0224501_10001125_pt1 | contig 20543 bp, 19 predicted proteins | sample SF_Oct11_sed_USG_4_FD_169105 | JGI IMG/M metagenome (GOLD analysis project Ga0224501, IMG submission 169105) | Sediment microbial communities from San Francisco Bay, California, United States - SF_Oct11_sed_USGS_8_1 | ecosystem: Environmental > Aquatic > Marine > Sediment | place: USA...
TAGAACCTGCTGCTTTTTCATCCCTTTTCCGGCGCCTTCCATAGCAAGAGATCTAAAAATGTTGTCGCTGATTAATTTTGAATTTAAAACACTCAAACCCATATTTTCAATAATTTTAGTACAAATTTCACTAAATTGGTCTGTATTCGCAATAACAAAATCTTTTATGGAATCATGAGTTCGAAGATCTGAATACTGGCTCAGTTTCTGCTGAACATCCCGGTAATCCGGTTTGATTTTAAATATTGTTTCCCAGTTTTGTATGGCAAGATCAATGGATTTAATTTTTTCAGCAGCCATGGCCAGAAGATAGTGCATTTCAAGGGCAGTATTGCTTCCGGAAGAAACATATTGGAGGCCTCTGTTGAATTCACTGATCGCTTTTTGAAAATTTCCTGTATCGCAGTATGTCATACCGAGCGCAAGAATTGCCTTGTCTTTAATGGAATTTTCTTTTGAAGCGAGCTCAAGCTCTTTCTGAGCCCATTCAAGATCGCCTGTAAATCTGAGCGATAGTCCCAGGTAATAACGCGGAATTTTCTGATCCGGCTGAATTTTGAGGGTTCTTAAGAGACTGTTTTTTGCTTCATTGTAGTTTTTAATCTGGAATTGAGACTGTCCCATCAGAGCCCAGGATTCTGCATGTTTTGCATTTGCAGTTACTGCTTTTGTAAAAAAATTTACAGCCCGATCGTAAAATCCTGATTCATGAAACAGCTTTCCCACTTCAAAGTAATTCTCGTAATTATCAGGTTCTTTTGTTGTTAAAATTAAAAATTCATTTTTTGATTCATTCAGATTTCCCATTTCTCGAAAACATCTGGCCAGTTTTTTTCGGATTAGATTTTCGCCGACTTCTGAGCCCGGGGTATGGTATTTTAATGCCTGTCTGTATTCAACAACAGCTTCGGAAAGTTGTGATGTTTTATGGTAGCATGAGGCAAGAAGATAGTGAGCAGCAAGGTTTCTTTCATCTTTTTCCAGAAATGAAATGAGTTTTGTCTGTGCCTCTCTGAAGCGGTTATTTTCAATCAGTTTTTCTATAGCTGTAAGATTTTTTGGGGCCATGATGGAAGGAAAAAGAAAATATGCACCCGTAAAAATAAAAAATAAAAGACCGATAATTATGATAAATCCAATTAAAGTCAAGACACAACCCTTTTACCGTCCTGGTTTCAATGGAAACTCAGAATAGAACCTTACAAATATTGATATTCTGTATAGATTTCCCTTTTTAAAATAAATTCAAAAATAAGTCAAAAAGAAAATACACATTTTAAACCTTTTGCATTATCCCTGGTATTATTTTCAATGGTTTCTTATAGTCTTGTCGGTACTATTTATAAAGTATTTGACAGATGCTGTGAGGAAAATTCTGTATTCAATCTCAGCAAGAACTCTATTTTTTTCTTCATGAGTATATTTTACAATTTTATGTCTCATATATAAATTCGGGGGCGTAGCTCAGATGGGAGAGCGCTTGAATGGCATTCAAGAGGTCAGGGGTTCGATCCCCCTCGTCTCCATATTCCCAACTTAGAATTCGGAAAAATATCATGGCGATTCGAAAAATATTAAGAGCAGGGCATCCTCTTCTCAGGGAAGTCTCACAACAAGTACCACCTGAAGAAATCCGGTCACAGGAAATTAAAAAACTGATCCGTGATATGTTTGATACAATGGATGCTGCAAACGGAGTAGGGCTTGCCGCACCTCAAATTGGCGTCCTGAAAAGGATCGTTGTTGCTGGATTCGACCGTTCTGACAGATATCCAGAGCTCAAAGAAAGGAAAATGGAATTTAGGGTTATGATCAATCCTGAAATTAAAATCTTAAACGGCGATTACGAAGGATTCTGGGAAGGGTGCCTTTCTGTACCGGATATGAGGGGTTATGTGGAACGAATCCGGAATATTCAGATTCAATGGTTCGATGAAAAAGAAGAACATCATAAAGAAATTGTGACTGGATTTGATGCTGTTGTGTACCAGCATGAATGTGACCATCTGGACGGAATCCTGTATATTGACCGTTTAAAAGATCCGAAAATGTTCGGATATAATGATGAACTGGATCTTGCGGATTCACAAGATGTATAGCATTATCCCTGCAGAATCGTTTCTTTAGCTGATCCATCCATTTTTTCAAACTGGTCATATGTATAGATTTGATATTCGTATCCCTGTTCTGTAAGAAACAACTGCCTGTTCTGACCGAATCGTTCTTCTGTTGTATCACGGCTAACAAGGGAGTAAAAGAATGCAATATTTTCGCCTTCCTTAGGCCGAAGAACACGGCCCAGCCGCTGGGCTTCTTCCTGCCGGGAGCCAAATGTGCCCGAAACCTGGATGGCAACGGATGCATCGGGAAGGTCAATGGAAAAGTTGGCAACTCGCGAAACAGCAAGGCAAGGAATTTCTCCATTGCGGAAGCCTGAATAAAGGCGTTCTCTTTCCTGAAGAGGAGTTTTTCCTGTAATCAAAGGGATCTTGAAGTATTCTGAAATTTTTTCAAGCTGGGCAATGTACTGGCCGATAACCAGAATGTTCTGTTTGCCGTGTTCTTCCATGATCCGCTGAATTACGCGCAGTTTTTCAGGATTTTCAGAAGCAAGTCTGTATTTTTCTCTGTCGTCAGATACGCTGTATTTTGTGCGTAGTTCTTCATCCATTTCGCAACGGATTTCCACACATTTTGCATTTGCAATCCAGGATTTCTTTTCCAGATCTTTCCAGGGAACGTCGTATTTTTTAGGACCGATGAGAGAAAATACATCTTCTTCCAGTCCGTCTTCACGAACCAGGGTTGCAGTAAGTCCCAGGCGCCTTTTTGCCTGAAGCTCAGACGTCATACGAAAAACAGGAGCCGGAAGAAGGTGCACCTCATCATATATGACCAGGCCCCAGTTATTGGCGCTGAAAATATTGAAATGCGTGAACTCACCGCCTTTTTTCTTGCGGTGTGTGATGATGTTGTATGTTGCAATTGTAATGGGTTTAATTTCTTTTGTAACGCCGCTGTATTCACCTATATCTTCGGGGGAAATATCGGTCTTATCAAGAATTTCATTGGTCCACTGGCGGATGGAAAGCGTATTGGTGACAAGGATTAGAGTCTGAGCTCCAATGAGCTGCATGACGCCTACGCCGACAATGGTTTTTCCCGCTCCGCAGGGAAGAACGATTACGCCGGATCCGCCTTCGTTGGTTCCGTTGGAATGGAATACTTCAACAGATTTTTTCTGATAATCTCGTAAAATGAATTCTCTGCCTGATTGAGTCTGGGATCGGAGATTAAAGGCATATTTTGCTCCTTCATCATATCCTGCCAGATCTTCCACGGGAAATCCGATTCGAATCAGAGCCTGTTTGATATGACCGCGGTAATTCTTCATGACAACAATTTTGTCATCGATCTTTCCTTCAATGAAAGGCTGAACTGTTCTGTGATTGGCTATTTCATTAAGAAAGCTCTGTTCTTCAGATTCAATATAAAGAGTTCCGTCATCATCGCGGACAAGCTTTACTTTTCCATAACGAGATATCTGTTCTTTGATTTCTGCAGCAACGTTCTTTGGAACCGGATATTTTGAATAATCATTCAGAAAGTTTATAATTTCATCAGAAGTCATTTTGCTGGAAGCAGCATTCCATAATGAAAGGGGGGTGATTCGATAAGTATGAAGATATTCCGGACTTTTTTCCAGTTCGGCAAAACGGCTGAGAACCATCCGGCACTCTTCGAAAAATTCATTATCCACTTCGAGGAGCATGGTTTTATCTGATTGAACAATTAATGGTTTATTGATATCGGGCATAATATTCCTATTTTTTAAATCTATCCAAGCCCCCCCGAACAGTACACATTTGTCAAGTTAAAAATGCATTACAGGCCAATTTTTCTATGGAGACGGATTATATTTTAGACGTTTCAGGGTTCTTCTGATGTCAAAATAATAAAGACCTGTCAGAGGCTTTGAAAAGACTGGTACTTGCCGATGGGAAATTCACTTTACGACCCCTATAAAGGAATTTATACGACCCAGGAACTTTCCAGGATCCGGAAGTTTCTGAAAATGGAGTTGGACCGTTCTTTTCAGTATTTTTCAAAAAAAGCAAATCCTCGCATTTATTTTCTCAGCTATTTATTCAGAAATCACCGCTATGAAAAAATCGGCGGAAGATTGGGATCTGTAAATGATCACAGCATTACCTCTGAAAATATGGTTTTCTGTGATCCCAGGGTAGGTTCCTATAAATATGATAATATTGTAAACGGCGGACTGGATGGAAATGAAGGCCTGGAAGATATCATAGAATATACATATATGCCTGCAGAGCTGGTTGAAGATGCTTACCGCTATAGTTTATGGAAACTAACAGATGCACGCTACAGAGCCGCTGCTGAAGAATATTATGATAAAAAAACGAGGGAACTTCATTATCTGGATACAAATAAAAAACTGACTTCCAGACTTAAGCAGAAACCTTCTAAAAGGTGGAATCCCCAAACCTTTACTGAAATTGATACGGATTACTGGAAATCATTAATCCGAAAAGCAGGAAAAATCATTAAAAAATACCCTGCAATTAAAAGTTCCTGGGCTGAATTTATATCTCAGCACAGACAGAGCATTTTTATGTCGTCCGAGGGACATGAAATTCTTCAGCAAAAACAAATTTTTGAACTGCGCTTTTCTCTCTGGCTCCTGAATGAAAAAGGAGAAGGAATTTCATCAGAATTCTCTGCGATTGAGGGGAGCCTGGACCATCTGCCGGATGAAGATGAATTCTTAAAGATTTTAAATCAAAAAATTGAGTTATTATTTCAACTTGAAAAAGCGCCCAGATTGAATTCCTACTCGGGGCCTGTCATGATGGATTCTGTTGCTGCAGGTCTTTTTTTTCATGAAGTCATCGGTCACAGGCTTGAAGGCTCCCGGCTTCTGTCTCCGGATGAAGGTGCAACATTTATGGACCTGAAAGGAAAGAAAATTGCGCCGGATTTCATTAACATTTTAGATGATCCTGGGATTGACAACTACAGGGGCCGTCAAATGATTGGGCATTATCTCTATGATGATGAAGGCAGTGCGGCAAAAAAAGCCGTCCTTGTGGAAAAAGGGATTTTGAAGAATTTTCTGACAACCTCTTCTTCCATACCTGGTCAGAAAGAATTAAACGGCCATGCCCGGAACCAGCAGCTGGAAAGGCCCATATCCCGTATGGGCAATCTCTGTGTGGAAAACATCAATCCGGTCAGCCGGGAAGAAATGAAAGAGCTTTTCATAAAAGAGATAATAAACCAGAAAAAACCTTACGGAATATATATAAAGGAAACGATGGGGGGAGAAACCGGAACCAGCAATTACGATTTTCAGGCGTTTAAAGGCGAAATCATGCATGCAGTTCGCGTTTTTCCTGACGGAAGAGAAGAACCTGTACGCGGAGTTGATTTCGTGGGCACGCCTCTATCTGCGCTGGATTCGGTTATCTGTATGGGCGATACGCCGGAGCTTGATAATGCATACTGCGGCGCAGAATCGGGAGTGGTTCCCGTTTCAACTATTTCGCCGTCGATGCTCATGAAAAATCTTGAGCTTCAGAGTAAGGACAGAGAACGTTTCGCTCCCTATTCACTGCCATTACCCTATGACAAATAAAAACTATAACAAAAAATTTGAAAAAACAAAAATCATAACAACGCTGGGTCCCTCTTCAAAAAGCGTGGAGCAGATCCGGGCTTTGATTCAGGCGGGAGCAGACTGTTTTCGCATAAACTTTTCACATGGAGACGGTTCCAAAGCCCAGCCTCTAGTAGATGCAGCCCGCGAAGCCTGCAGACTGGAAAATGTTCACATCCCCATTCTGGGAGATATTCAGGGACCCAAGCTGCGGATCGGAGCTCTGCCCAAGGAAGGCGTGGTTCTGCGCGAAGGATCGGATTTTACGATTACAACTGAAAAAATTTTTGGTTCATCAGAAAAAGTTTATACTCCGTATTCATTTCTTACGAAGGATGTTAAAAAAGGAAATAAAATCCTTCTTGCTGACGGAACACTTGAACTTAAAGTAGAATCCGTAGACGGAGCAGATGTAAAATGCAAGGTGGTAAACGGCGGAACACTGTATTCCAACAAAGGGATCAATCTGCCCAATGCAAAATTAACCGTTAAAACTCTGACTGAAAAAGATAAGAAGGATCTGGAATACATCGCTGGCGCAGACATTGATATTGTTGCCATTTCTTTTGTAAGAACGGCTGAAGATCTGGAACAGGCAAGAAAATATCTGGGAAATAAAAAGATTCCCGTCATGGCTAAACTGGAGCGGATTGAAGCCATCGATAATCTGGTTTCTGTTCTGGAGTCATCGGACGGAGTGATGATTGCACGCGGCGATCTGGGCGTCGAAATTGCTTTTGAAAGAGTTCCCATTTTGCAGAAGCAGATTCTTGCTAAAGCTGCTGAGCGAGGGAAATGGGCTGTTGTGGCGACACAGATGCTGGGTTCCATGGTTGCTTCAAGTCGACCGACACGAGCTGAGGTATCCGATGTTGCAAATGCTGTGATTGACGGCGCAGACGCCATCATGCTTTCCGAGGAAACCGCTTCAGGAAATCACCCCATACTTGCTGTGGAATCCATGCGTCTGATTGCTAAAGAAATTGAAAATACAATTCTCCATTCAAGAGTAAAATTTGACTCCGATATTGTTTCGTTTTCTGCAGGGGCTGCAGGAGCGGCCATCAGCGCTTCGGAACGGATCAATGCAAAAGCAATTTATACTCTTTCAGGCTCCAAAACAACAGCGCTTCTTCTTTCCAAATGGCGTCCCAACCTTCCGATTCTTGCTCTGGGGACCAGAGAAACGACTCTTCGCAGGCTGAATGTTCTTCGAGGAGTTGTTCCCATTGAAATTCCGGCCAATTCAGATATGGACCGGCAGATGAAAGCAGGCGATAAATATCTTGTGGAAAACGGATGGGCCGTACCGGGAGATTTTGTCATTGTTACAGCGGCCATTCCTCTGGGCAGCGGAAAAGAAACCAATACAGTCCGTTTCCACAGAGTCAGGGATGTAAAAGAGGATCTGTAAAATTATAACTGGATTGCTGTTTCGCCTAGATAGGAGCTCATCATTCTGACAAATGCATTCACTTCCTTTTCAAGGGACCGAATCTGTAAAAAAGCATTCTTCAGTTCCGATGCGCTTTTTTTTCCGTCAAAAAGCCCGCAGAATTCCTGAACGGATTCAATGTATTGATTTAAATGGATAAATAAATCATTCATGCTTTTTCCAGTTTCCGGATCGGAAACCTGGTTTTCATTGATCAGATTTTTTAGAATAAGAAGGGTGCCGGATAAATTTTTCCCCGGCACGATGGATTCCCTGTCAACAGCGCCGAATTGATCGGAATCTCTGCAGTACTGCAGTTTTATTTCTTTATCGAATTGAACGATCATTTTTCTGATTTCGCCAAGCTGCGGGATTAAGATTCTGTAAAGCTCGCCAAACCGCTTTGTCAGACGAATATCCTTGAGGTTGTAATCAAGTTCAAAAAGAACATCTCCGCAGAAGTTGCAGAGAACCATGTCGCGTATGCGCTGAAGATTGACTTTATTTTCTTTTTCGCAGTAAGTGCATTGGATTGAAATGACGCCGTTATTTTCCATGGAAATAATTTAATATAAATCTTTCATTTGATCACTACTTTTCCGGAAAAACGGAATAAAAAAAACGGATGCCGGAGATCCTTTTTTTTACTTTCTGAGACTGGAGAGGATGTATTTTCATACGGATTTTCGGTGAAGAAATTTCAATTGCATATTCATTTCCCTGTATGATTGAAAGATGGTACATGGTCACAAGTTCTGCCAGGTCTTCCACCTTATACTGGGAACCGTATAGCGATGCAAATGGACTTTTTTGAAGATCTGCATACAGGTCCGGCGCCTGATCCAGTGTCAGATGGGGACCTTTGCGAAAACCGTAAAAAGATATGTTCTCTCTGTTTTGAAAATCAAAATGTTTATAGGGCGTATTGCTTGAATTCCAGATTGTATCCACAGGCTTGAACTTTCTTTTTATAAAAGGTTTTATTTGATTATAGCTCTCTTCATCAATATCGCTGATTCTATGGGAATAGTCAGCTGAATGTACTGCCTCATGCAGAAGAATGTAGTCAAATGCGCTCTGTTTTCCTGCATGAATTTTAATTTTTACAGACGAAGAATTGCTTTGAAAGCAGGTTTTCTCTCTTTTTTGAAGAATTTCGCTCACATTCATTTTAAAAACATCCGGGTTGATTAAAATCACCGAATAAATTTTTCCGTCATGACCGATGACCCAGTCTGTATAACCCGTTGAAATAAAATGATTGATAAAATAAATGCCGATGACTCTTTCCTGCAGATTCTGTTTGATCAGGGGAGGTAAAAGATCAATACTGAACTGAATTGTTTTTTTATCAGATTCTGTCGGCGAATAAAACGAATAAATTTCTTTGCCGTCAAGTTTTTTCATATAATTTAAAAGCGGATCGGACTGCAGACCGAATCGAAATATAAGATTGGATTTGAGATATTTTTTAATTTCAGCATCTGTTTTTAAGTCAGGCCTGTAAAACTGAAACTGGTTGTGGGAAGGAACGGCATGACTTTCAAGAACCGCTTCTTTGCGGCAGTGAAAAGTCAAAACAGAAAAAATAAATATTAAAATCAGCGGAGATAAATATTTAAGCCAATATCCCTTTCGGTTGTTTCTGCAGAAAAAAAAATTCCGGTTAAGAATTCTATAGGACATTTTAAACAAAAAATCTTCTAAAGTGAGCATTTCACTGGTTTAAAATATCTGAAAAGAATGATCAAGAAAAATTATTCAACAGGAGTGTCGGGTGAATTTCCCCAATCAGACCAGGATCCTGCATAGCCACGTACATTTTCGTAACCCAGTGATTTTAACATAATGAAGGTATGGGCCGATCTATGGTGGGTCTGGCAGTAAACAATGATTTCTTTTTCAGGAACAATCCCTCTTTCTGAAAGCATGCTGGCCAGTTCTTCTCTGCTTTTCAGCCTGAGATTTCTGGTTTGGTCCATAGCAGCAGTCCATTCCAAATGAACGGCTCCTGGAATATGCCCTGCTTTTTCTGCAAATTTTTTAGCGCCGGTAAATTCATCCAGAGAACGTGCATCAAGAAGCACTGAATCTTTATCCTTTAATTTTGAAAGGATGTAATTTTTATCTGCGGCGCCTTCTGCTCCCTGTTTGGGCATATAGTCTGACTTTTTTATTTGAACTGGATTCTGATCGGAAGGATGACCTTCATTCATCCATGCATGGAGACCGCCGTTTAATAGAGAAATATTTTTGTGACCATAAACATAAAGAGTCCACAGAAGACGGGAAGCTTTTCCTCCTCCTTCGTCGTCATAAGCAATTACATGACTGCCTTCTTTAATCCCCAGTTCTGATAAAACCCGTCCGAAAGACTCTTCATCGGGAATCAGTCCCATTACAGGCGGTTTTTTTAATAGAATTTGAGGGTAGTCCAGATGTAACGCTCCGGGAATGTGCGCCTGTGTGTAAACATCTGCTTTGGAAAGATCAACAACAGCTATATTTTCTTTTCCGAGATTTTTCTCAAGTTCATCCGGTTCAATGATTAATGGAAGCATTTATTTCTCCTTGAAATCAAGCGAAGCGGAATTGATGCAGTAGCGAAGCCCTGTGGGTCCGGGGCCGTCAGGAAATACATGCCCAAGATGTGCACCGCAGTCATGGCATAATACCTCTGTTCTGGTCATAAAATGCGAAGTATCTTTTTCTTCTGATACGGCATCAGGCGAAACAGGTTCGTAGTAGCTGGGCCAGCCCGATCCTGAATCAAACTTTGTTTTAGAATCAAATAATTCCTTTCCGCAGCATATGCAGGTGTAGATGCCATTTTCTTTGTGATCCCAGAATTTTCCGGTAAATGCTCTTTCCGTTCCTTTTTTTCTTGTAATATGAAAAGCATCTTCAGAGAGAGATTTTTTCCATTCTTCATCGCTCTTTTCGACCTTCATAAAACCAAAATAAGAAATTTTAGCTTGGGGGCAAAGAGATTTTTTCTGGAAAACCAGGAAATTGTATAGACGGCTTTATTTCCCGGTGCAGAATTAGATTTCATGAAACGATTTGTCGTTGATACAAGTATTTTTACAAATCCCGACATTTTTACTCGGTTCGGACCAGACAGCCAGGAAGCCATTCAGAATTTTTTATCCAGGGTCAGGCAGACGGAAGCGGAATTTTACATGCCGCGGAGCATCTATGAAGAGCTTCAGAAAATTAAAGATGTTAATTCTCTAAAAGCGGAAATTGAATCTGTTCTTCTGATTCGCTCCCCTCGAAGGCATAATATTATGATCCCTGGAGATATCCTTTATGAATTTATCGATGAAGTCCGATCCAGGATTGACAGAGGGCTGCGAATTGCTGAAGAACATACAAGAATCGCCTGGCAGTCTGTCCAGACAGAAGATATGGGACCTTTAATTGCGAAACTCCGTGAAAAATACAGAGAAGCCCTGAGGCAGGGGATTCTGGACAGCAGGGAAGATGCTGACGTTGTCATGCTTGCTTATGAACTGAACGGAGCCATCATTTCTGCCGACGAGGGTCTGTGTAAATGGGCGGATCGGGTTGGACTGATTAAAATTGATCCGGCGGGACTACCTGAATTTATGGATGAATTAATCAAACACAAGCCCTCCTCCGATGAAGTATCCGAATAAACCTGTTGTTTTCTGAAAAATCCTCTCAAATTCAAGAATCCACCATCCTTCGCTTTCTTTTAGAGATTTTTTTAAGACGCCGCCGTGTGGATGCTGGATTTTCAAACGTTCCATCATCCGGTATGCCGCATTCTTGTTGTGAAATCTGCATCTGTATGTGCAGGATACATGCTTGCTTTTTTTATACATTTCATATGCCTGTTTCTGTCCGTCTAAAAATGCGCTTCCCAGCATGCGCCGAATATCATCAGATACATCAATCTCCATTTCTCTGTAGAACAGTCCGATCTGAGCGATACGGTTGGAAAAATAATCCGGCGAAAGATCTTCAAAAAATAAAGAAGTAACCTTGATGTCATTGATGCTGGAAACTGCAGTTACAAATTTTGCCCTGTGGTTTCTCTTTGAATTTTCTTTTAAAACAATACCTTCATGCCCATTCTGGTTCAATTCAAGAAGGATCTCTTTTAAATCCTTAATTTTTTCAGGGGAAAAAGTGCCGAAGGCGCGGACAGATGGAAGCCCTTCCTGATTTAAAAATCTGTATTTATCTTCAGTTGAGAAAAAGGATGGATCGTTTTTATATGAAAGATCAAAAATAAAAAACTGAATATCTTCTTTAATAAAAGGAGGAGATTCTGAATTGTACGGATTTTCAGGACCTGCAACTTCACCATAAATGACAAGATCCGGATATTTGCTGAAAATCCGTGTATCGATTAGATCTTTCAGGCGGTCTGTCGTAAAAGGGCAGATGTAGCCTCCCCTTGTCATGGCCACAGGAACTTCATCCATGAGAAAGATTCTTACGTTATAACCGTCAATTTTTTCTTCTGCAGAAAAAGATTCAGAAAAGTGCTGGACCAGACCCTGCTTCAGTGTAAGAATTCTGCCGACATGAGGGTAACCGTAAACTGTATCTTTTCCAATAAAAACGGTTCCTCGCGGAGCTTCTTTTAAATCGCTGCTGACACGGATATAGCTAAAGTCAAAATATGTTTCAGGAACGGCATATCCTTTTTGAATCAGTGCTTCGGGGTCCATATAATATAAAATGATTCTATAAGGAAATCTAAGAGTCAAATGAATCTCTGATGAAAAAAATAAATCCCTATATGATTTATTTTATTGATATATTTTATCATTCTTTTTATTGTGCACTAAAATAGTGCTAAAAATGAATTATGGCTAAAGTTAAATTTTATTTTCAAGTTAAATAATACATAAATACAGCAAAAAAGTTGCCGTACTGTGTATAAAGAAAAATAGATTGGTAATTGATCTTCTCTTTTCATGAATCATTGTATCTTTCAGTTCTTTATTGGAAAAAAAACTAAAAACTCGGGATAAAAGAGTGTGTTTTAATAAAAAAAAAATAAAAAATCTGATTTATTCAATCATAAGGTACGGTTCCTGCAATATATATTATACTTCAACCAAACCATCCAGTTTACTGGAAAAAAAAATAGGAAGAGTGTTCGACAGAACCCGGCTTATGCCGGGTTTTTGTTTTTATCATGAAAACTCTCGTTGATATGAAAGGACAGAAGATAGCGGGGGAAATGCTTTCCCGTTATCATTCCGGCAATATCCCACCGCTTTTAATTTTTCACGGTCCGGATGGAACGGGCAAATGGTCTGCTGCCGAGGCTTTTGTTCATCAGAATCTCTGTGACGTCGGTACAGCATGCGGAAGCTGTCCGTCATGCAGAAAGGTGATGCGCGGCGAGCATGCCGATTTTATCCAGTTTCCTGAAGCAAAGACAGCGATAGGAGATGAAGAAGATCCAGCTCCTTTTACAATCCGATGGCTATTGCAGACCAGAATCTGTTTTACGCCTTTTGACGGTGAGTTGCGTTTTGTTCTATTTCCAAGAGCCGATCTGATCCTTAATGAAGCAGAAACAGCATTGCTGAAAACTCTGGAAGAACCTCCTGACCATTCGAGATTTATTTTTATTGTCAGTGATCTTGAGCTTTTAAAACCAACTGTGCAGAGCCGCGGGATTGCGATTCCCTTTCAGAGAATGCCCGATATTTCCGTAAGCGAAATTACAGGTGAAACAAACCCGGAAATTCTGGAGCTGCTTGGCGGAAGTCTGCATCTTTATCCTTTTTTTCAATCTTCGCTCTATCATGAGATGAAAGAAAAAATTCAGGAAGGCTTCAGTCATCCCATGTCACTTCTGGAACTTGAAAAGTGGCTTCATTCTCAGGACAAAAAACATTTCAGTGAGTATTTTCCAGAAAAAGATTATTCTTATGATGAAATTATTGATATTTTCGGCATGATTCTTTTAAAAGAAAGTTCTACGCATCCATCCAGAAATGAATTAAATGAGATCGTTTTTGATTTTAAAAAAAATCTTCACCGAGATGTGCCCGGACTATTTCCTTATCTGACCGGCCGCCTCTTTCATAATTTAATGGCAGTTCTATTCAGATCAAAAAACTAAAAAACAGGCTCTGGATAAAAATTTCGAGAATAGGACGGGATGGAGATTTGAGTAGCCCGGGCCGGAAAATTTTAATTTATAATCTTATGCTGTATGCGAATCTTAAAACGGTTTGAGAATTGCCAGAATAACTGCTATAAACAATATTAAAGTGGGAACTTCATTCATCATTCGGAATTTTTTTGAATGAAAACATTCACCTTTCTGAAGCCGGGTTTTATATTGAGAAGAAAGAAAATGAAGGTAAATTAAAAATACGACTGCTGTAATTTTTATCCAGATCCAGTAAACGCCTGAGAAATGATCAAAACGCAGAATCAACATCCAGGTGCCGAGGATTACAGTGATCAGCATGGCAGGCGTCATGATGATTTTATAAAGTTTATTTTCCATAACAGAAAGAGTCTTTTTTACATCTTCAGAAGAAGTTTCAGCATGGTAGACAAAAAGACGCCAGATATAAAACATTCCTGCAAACCAGGCGACCATGAAAATTATATGAAATGCCTTGATCCACAAATAACCCATGAGGATACAGTTCTTTAGAAGTCCATAGGATCAATAAAAATATATGAATGAGCATAAAGAAATATTGTTTCAGTACATTCAGGAAAAACATATCTTTACTCTTTCTGTTTTTACGGGATCCAGGGTTCATAGCGCCCCCCTGTTTTATGATTTTGACCGGGAAGAAGTAGGGTTGATTTTTATGTCTGAAGAAAAGACCATCCATGTCCGGGCGCTTTTATTGCATCCGGAGTGTTCCGGCGCAATTTATGACGATGTCCGGCAGGTTGAGAAAATCCGGGGACTTCAAATGCATGGTGTTGCAGAGCGTCTTCGGGTTTCTCCGGAAGACAAAAAAATCAAAAACTATCTGAAAAAATTTCCGGAAGCGCAAAAACATTCTGGCCATTTTTATAATTTTAAGATCAGCTGGATGAAGTTCACGGACAATTCTGTAGACTTCGGTTTTAAAAGAGAGTGGGGAAATGATCCTTTTAGTTGATGCCTTTAATTTAATTTATAAGTTTCCGGACCTCGAGGAAAAAATGTACAGAGGGGATCTGACAGAAGCGCGAAGAGGTCTTCTGGATCTTCTGATGCGGTATAAAAAATCCTGGAAAAAGAAAATTGAATTGCATGTTTTTTTTGACGGAAAAAAAAAGCACGGGGATGAAACACGAAAAGAAACCGTTTCCGGAATGGAAACGTATTTCAGCATTGATTTAAGCGCAGATCATTTAATTAAAGAATTTATTAAGAGAAATCCATCGCCGGGGAATCTCACCGTCATAACGTCCGATAAAGATATTCTTTTTTTTGCTAAAAAATTTAAATGCCCTTTTCATACTTCCGAAGAATTTTCAAAAACCGTACAGGATCTTCTGAGCAGCCAGACTGAAATTAACGTCAGCGATGACAAACCGGAAGATACTGAAGATGTTTCTTTCTGGATGGATATGTTTAAAAACAGGAAGCGTAATTAAAGCATTGGCCGGTGAATTGACACAGCTTGAACGGCAGAAGGGTAACTTTAAGGTTTATGAAAATATGTGGGCCTGAAATAATGCAGAAAAGCTGGAATACTCCCAAAGTAATGAGCTCCTGCATCATCAGGAAGAATGTTCAAAATATTCAGGTCATCATAATATGTATTTGGTTTAAAAAGCAGATGAACTGGAAAATAACGAACATATAAATTTTAGTTTACCTGCTGCATTGAATTCCAATCCTAATCTATATGCAGGATGATGCGGAATTTTTTAAAATGGTCTCCGACTACATGTCAAACGGAATGCTGGAAAATATCATCTCCATGTTCCGGCAGGATGCATCCTATTACCGGATGATACCGGATTTAATTGCAGACGAAAGAGTTCGTGTCAGACTGGGAACCACGGCTCTGGTGGAAGATCTTGCCCGCGAAAAACCGGATTCATTTAAAGAAATTGTTCCGGAAATCGGCCGTCTTCTGGAAAGCGAAAATCTGACGCTGCGTGGGGATGCTGCAAACCTTCTTGCCATTATTTCGCTTCCCGAATGTAGACCCTATTTTGAACGGTATAAAAATGACGAAAATGCAGACATTCGAAGCATCATGCTTGAAGCAATAACAGAAATGGACGGAAGAAATTAATCTTTTGTGAATATTCCCGCAGAGAAAAAATATAAACTTCTCAATAAAGCCGGATTTGCTTTCTTTGAAAATCGCAAATCGTCTCGGCTTTTGAGAGATTATTATTGAATCAAAAAAACTTATATATTAAAAAAATACTTGTATTATATAGTTCATAATTATATAATGTTTAATGAAAACATTAACATCAATTGCTCTGGCGACTGGCTTCTTGATTTTCCTTTCCGGATGCTCTTCCGCGCAAAAAACAAATTATGATACCATGGGAACGTGGTATTTATATGCGGGAAAGTATCCTGATCATGAGTGCAAGGTGATTTCAGTTGATCAGTATATTGCAAAAAACAAGTGTCGTTATTATGAAGAAAAATCACCAGAAAATGACATTTCTCTCAGTTTGAAATGTGAGGGAAAACCACAAATAGATGTATCAAACAGCGATTGGGCATGCCGCAGGATGATGCAAATGACTGAAGATTTTCATAAACAAAGGAAAAAATAAATTTTCTTCAAAAGAAAATGTTGAACGGACGCCGGCATCCAGCCGGCTTTTTTACCCCAAATATTAATTAATTTGAAAAATTAAAAAATATCAATCTGAAATCTTTTTAATAAATCGTATAACAGGGAGACCGAAATTCCCACACCGTTAAAAAAATCGCCGCTGACTTTTTCAATCAGCACAGCACCCTTTCCCTGAATGGCATATGCGCCAGCTTTGTCCAGGGGTTCGCCGGTTTCTATGTAATTGCGGATTGTTTTTTCATCAAGTGTTTTCATATAAACTTCAGTTGTTGAAAATCCGGTTTCTATTTTCCCTGAATCAGCATCCAGAACAGCTATTCCCGTATATACAGTATTTTTCTGACCGGAAAGGATTTTCAGCATGGAATAAGCATCATCTTTATCGCGGGGTTTTCCGAATATTGTTTTATTCCTGCAGTCAAGCTGCGCTTCCACAAGGGTATCAGATCCGATGACAATACAGCCGGATACATTTTCTGCCGCAGTATCTGCTTTTTTTACAGCAAGACGCAGGACTGCTTTTTCTGCAGATTCATTTTCTAAAAGCGTTTCATCAATATCAGCAGGCCGAGTTTCGAAATCAAGCCCGATCATCTGAAGAAGATCTTTTCGTCTGGGCGAAGATGATGCAAGTATGATCTGTTTCATTTCAGAAGTGCGGATTGCATTTTGCTGTAAGCATCTGAAACTTTAACCTGAGAATTTGATGTCAGTCATTAAAGCCGAATTCCTTTATGATTTCAGCGACTTTCAGTGAGCTGTGGACGGAAACATCCTTAAATTGAAAGCCTGTATCGTAAAAAACCGGATTTACATCATTTTTTGACCACAGGCTCTGTGCCTGAAATTCAAGGAAGTCCGGATTGTCTTTTTCTACAGGCATTCGGATTTTTAAGTTGAAATCCTGGTTAACAGGAATTTGATCTTCGCTAACGAGCATCATGCCTTCTTTGTTTATGTCTACAAGATGTCCCATCAGTTTTCCGGTATCTGAATTATAAACATTTAAGAAAAAAATTAAATGTCTTCTTTTTAAACTTCTTTTTTGTTCCATCTTGATGCCGTTCCTTTGTAGAATTGATCCTTTCATAAATGATACCAGCTGCATGGCACCCTGTCAATCAATTTGAAAAATTTCATGAAATGAAACAATATGACTTAACTCAGGAAGGTGATGCTTTTCTCTGCGGATCAAGACTCTGAGGACAAGCAAGCCTACAGATTCAGGTATTTTCATGAATTCTATATAGAGAAAATCAAATAAAAGCTGTTTGTATGAAGAATTTCTTTGTTTTGGATAAAAGTAACTTTGTCCGTGCAAATGATGTAAAATCCGCAGGAGAAAAAGCAATGCCCGTACTGGATTTTACCCATATGAAACTTAATTCTGTAGGATTTTGATAAGGGAGATCCTGTTGAATCATTGAGAATCAGAAATCCTATTTACAAAATGATTATCGGAATGTAATGATAGTTGAAAAAATATCGTTTATAAGTTCAGAGAGGTGAGATATGAAACAATTTTTTTTAATAATGACAGTTTTACCGTTTCTTTTGATATCCTGAAAAGATGATGATGATAAAGGACTTTTTTTGTTACCTGCAGTCGCAGGTGCAGCTATTTTACAAAATATGCCATCTGAAGTGCCGAAAGATCATCTTGCCAGTCTTGTTTCCGGCAATGAAGGAGAAATTATAGAAATTACAGGAGAGAGTGCTTCTCCTGAAGATTTTTCTGATCCGTCAGACGGCAAATCCGGAGATGACGATAAATCCGCATCCTCAGACGGCAAATCCGGAGATGATGACAAATCCGCATCATCAGACGGCAAATCCGGAGATGATGACAAATCCGCATCATCAGACGGCAAATCCGGAGATGAAGATAAATCCGCATCCTCAGACGGCAAATCCGGAGATGAAGATAAATCCGCATCCTCAGACGGCAAATCCGGAGATGAAGATACATCTGCATCATCAGTCGGTGATGGAGATGATTCTGATGGGAAAAACTCTCTGGTCCGTCACGGTAAGGATGTATGCAGTACAGAAGGAAAGTGGTATAAAGACGCCAATACAGTATTTACTTATGAAGGACATAAATCAGCAGGGTTTTGTTTTCAAAATGTGAAATCTCAAAGATATGAAGTTGTAGTAAAAGTAAAACACTGGGTTAAGCATAACAGCGATTCGTATACAATTCCTAACGGTTACAATGATTTTGAGATTTTAATTTCAGAAGGTAATCAGGATGCAATTGCTGTTGTTCCAGCCAATCAGGATCACTGGAAATCAGAATCCGTATACTTAAATATTTCAAATCCTGATCCCGTGATAAAAGTTTCTCTGATGAATCCATACTGTGATGAAAGCAACTGTGTGAATCTTCAGATTTTAAGCGTCCATTTGAAAAAATCAAAAGGATCTGCTATTGCAGCATCAATTAAGGATATTTCAGAAAAACATTATCCTCTTCTTCTGGGAGTTTTTATTTTAGCGCTCCTTGTTATTGTTGCCCTGAATTTAAAAAACGCAAAGGTCAATAAATCCTGAATTTGATACGGCTGTCTCTGTAGTCGGGACAGCCTCTTTTTTCCTGCAGAACTTCCAGTTTTATTTTAAAATCTTCATGGAATATTAAGAAAAGAAATCCGAAAATAAAATAATCTTTTTTATTTTATTAAATCAGCAGGCTGACCTTGCAGGAATTATTATTAAAACTACTTTTTGCCTTTCTTCCCATTCCTTTTTTCTTTTTAATTTATTTTAATTATTTTAAGAAAGATACTCTCTGGAGCGAACATGTTGAGGCATTCTTTTACGGAATTCTGCTTGCGGCATTCCTTGTCATTGTAAAAATTAATTTTAAAGAATTCTTTGAAAATTCCAATCCGATTTTTAACGGATTTCTGGGAGCTGCAGTTCCTGAAAAACTGGGATCTTTTTTTCTGATTCATTTTTTTCTCAAGCAGAGAAAAACAACTCTGACGGTTCTTCAGGGTACTGTCATGTCAATGATGTTCGGACTGGGTTTTGCAGGGGTTGAAAATATCATTTATGCTTCAACCTCTTCCAGCTCCATAATTCTGGTAAGGTTTATCAGTGCAGTTCCTCTTCATGTCTTTTCCAATGGAATTCTTGGTTTTTTTCTTTCCGTTTCAATGCTCTGTACGCCGTCCTTGCAGAAGAAGAGGTATTTCCTTCTTGCTCTTTTTGTTCCTCTTCTGATTCACGGTTTTTTTGATGCGGCTCTGTTCAGTGGAGGGTTTCACGCATTTTTCATTGCCCCCCTGATTGTTTTTATGAATGGGCTTCTGGTTTATTTGCTTGCGCGTTCAGAAACTCTTCCAGGAATGAGATGGCTTTCCAGGCAGCAGATTCGCTATTCCGACTGGATGGCTTTGGACAGAGAACCTCAGTATGAAAGATGGATTATGCGTTCTTCAGGAATCAGGCAGTCAGAAAAAGTTAAATTCATTTCATGGAGTCTTTCCTTGAAAAATTTAATTTTGTTTTTACTGACAGGAATCATTATTTTTGCGCTTTCGCCTCTGAGAGATTTAATCTATGAACTGCTTTTGTCAAATCTGACAGCAGAAGAATTCTGGACCCTGGTTGCAGGTCTGCCCACATCGTATTTGATTTCAATGCTGTCTTCCGGAATGATCAATCCCGAGTATTTTAAAACCAGCATGATTAAAATTCCCATTATTTCTGATGTGGATTTTTGGACAAAGAAAGAAACATTCAGCGCCATTACCTATGATATCACCGATAACAATACACTTTTAAAAACAGTCGACTTTCTTCCTGTGGATACGGAACTCACTCTGGTCTTCAGTTTTGACCGCTACCGTTCTCCTGAAATCAGCGGCAGGGTTGTATGGGAATCTCATGATGAATATTCTCCTTCAAGCGGCGTCATTGTAAGGTTTGATTCGGTTCCTGATGGATTTAAATCCTTTCTTTTCAGATATTATTTATTTAAAATTTCAAGAGGTCTCAGCTATAACCTTCGTCTCCCGGGATTTGAAGGAATCCGGAAATTTTTTATCCGCCCTCTTACGCTTATGCAGAATGAAAAACGCTGTTCAGAAGGAGACGTTATTTTTAATGAAGGGCAGGAGGGAAAGCACTTTTATCTGATCAAGAAAGGCACGGTAGGAATTTTTAAAAACATAAATAGCAATCAAAAAGTTCAGATCAATACACTCGGTCCCGGAGATATTTTTGGAGAAATGGCAATTGCAGGTAAACAAAAACGATCTGCAAGCGCAATGTGCCAAACCGACTGCATTCTTGCTGTAGCGAATGGAGAGAATCTTGACGCATTGATTAAAGGAAATCCTGAATTTACTCATAAAATTATCCAGGAACTTGCCCGCAGAATTTTTCAATCCGAAACCCTTATGAAAAAAGAACTGGACGGGGTCAAATCAGATCTCGGGCATCTGGAAAAAACTCTTCAGCTTGTTCTTCTATCTGCCCTGTATGAATTAAAATTGGTAAAAGCCGGAAAGACAGGCCTCTTCTTTTCCAGAAAAAAGGCGATTTTTTCTCTATTAAAAAAATATAATATAGCCCTTCCGTCTGAAAATCTGAAAAAAGTACTGACTGATCCAGGTCATATGCGAAGTTTCGC
>Ga0224501_10001126_pt1 | contig 20533 bp, 6 predicted proteins | sample SF_Oct11_sed_USG_4_FD_169105 | JGI IMG/M metagenome (GOLD analysis project Ga0224501, IMG submission 169105) | Sediment microbial communities from San Francisco Bay, California, United States - SF_Oct11_sed_USGS_8_1 | ecosystem: Environmental > Aquatic > Marine > Sediment | place: USA...
ATGGCGAGATGGCGGGTTGGCGGGATGGCGGGATGCTGGGATGGCGGGATGGCGGGATGGCGGGATGGCCGGATGGCCGGATGGCCGGATGGCCGGATGGCCGGATGGCCGGATGGCCGGATAGCCGGATGGCTGGATGGCGGAATGGCAGTATAGTGGGATGGCGGGAGGGCGGGATGGCGGAATGGTAGTATAGTGGGATAGCGGGAAAGTAGGATATTGGAATAGCGGGATATTTGGATAGCGGGATAGTGCATGGGATAGCTCAGTAGTAAGCTCTCTATCCACTCAACCACAGTGTCTCCCTATAGGTTTTAGTAAGACCATTACTCACAGCGCAGAGTATTTGAAGTCCACGAGATGACACTTTGGGATAGTCAATTCCCATACAGCACACAGTGAGATAGAGGAATATAGTTCCAATGATGGTGACACTGTTTAGAATTGGACTGGACATCTTGATCTGACTGAAATAAAAAAAAACAGAAAACATTCTGTAAAGAAATGGATAAGAACAAGCGACTGCGATTGCATTGACTATGTCTCCAGCATAGGACAAGTGGATCATTGTCATTTACCTACAATTAATGCAACATTCGTACTGATATCTTCTGTGGGATAGTTTTATTTTTAGTTAATACCATTATCAAGGCCGAGCCGTGTTCACCAAATGGTCCACTGACGAAAGACTGTAGATGTTACTGATTCGTTAGTCACAAAGACATTCTGGTCCGGTATCAGAAAGTCATATAAAGTAAACAGGTAACAGATTAATTATCTGACTTTTATTCAACTGTAATTTCCAGAAAAGCAGCACCGCTATTGCCGGTATATTGCACCCTAGAGTTGGTACTCTATGGTGATCTGAGCCAGATGAGGGAAACCACATAAAGCGATGCGTAAACTTGGAATAGAATCCAGGTCAACTGGTCCAAAAGTCGAATGCACTACCCACTATGCCACCCGTTTTCCTACTGTTCTTACCTGACATTTTTGTATCTGAAGTTGATGGCCAGAAAGGAGATAGCAAGTAATGAACCGAGACAGCTAAAGGATATGAAGAGGTGTAAGACTATTGAGTTGATCTGGTTCACTCTGGTTACCTGACGCTTCTTGTCCAATGGTCGCATTCCTCCTTCAAAACCAATTGGTTAGAATTCATGTGTGCCTAACCTTTCTCAAAAACAAGCCACATTTTGAGGGAACCGCCATGTTGGAGCCAGGGAATCATGCTTTGTTTGGATTATTAACTAGGTAGGTGTAAGCAGACACTTCAGGAAAAGCCCACAAACTTTCTTTTCCACGAAAACATTAACAATCAAGCGAGTTCATCAGCTGTCTGTGTCTGGAGATAGTGAAGGTGTAGACCGTAGATTATTGAACACACTTGGAACACTAGCAGGCAATTTTGAGCCAACGAGCACGTGGCTTCCATAGGTTGGGCACACATGGTTTGGAGTACCTATTTGAATTGAGTGATCTTTGTACATTTGGAATCAATCTCATATTTGGAAGCCGCATGCATAACTAAATTGCACACATCTTTGGTTGCAGAAGTGTTTGGTATCCAATATGGATACCTGATATGTTCACAACATTCGCCTCGTCATCCAGCCAGTCCCAATGGAATAAACAAGAGCAGCACTGTCCACTGCCTTTTTAATGAAGCTGTATAAGCTTGTCTTGGTAAAAAATACAACAGAATCAGAAGATCATAGAGTGCTTGACTCCAGATCGAAAGAGCCCGGGTTCAAGTCCTAGCCATGGAGAGTGCCCGCTGTAATAAGAATAAAGCTCCTCACATGATTCATAGCTCCTACCTCTCCAACAAGCCTCAGGCCTATGTTGATCCAAGTCAAGTGCCCAAATGTAAAACAATAAGCGGAAAGAAAAACAACTGTGTTGCTCTCACTTTAATAGAAGTCCTGTAAGCTTGCCGCAGCTACTATCCCATTAAGCCACTGGCTGAGGGAACATTCTCTCCTTGAACTTTATGTTGGTGTCACTCAGAACATCGTTAGAACATCATTTGAGTAGCATGCAATAATACAAACCTGGCCAGGAAGCCTGTTGGTTCATAATGAATCTTCCTTCATAGTGATTGCCCAGGAGAGAGTACCTCCGCTCCTCATGATTGTATTGGTATATACTTGTGTTAAACTGAGCCTTAAAATTAAAATCCTCAGAGAATATTTGATGAGCTGGGAGAGGAGAGGATATATATTTGTTGTGTCGTGAATTGGCCAGGTAGTCATCCAGCTGATGGAGTAAGAACTTCACTGAATCGACATCTTCATCTTCAGATGAAGAGTTTGAGTCTTGCTAAAAATAGATGAATCAGTTGTATTAAATAGTTACGTGAATTTTCAAACATGGACGGAAAAGTGTAGTGAATTATGAGACCACCATCTTCATGAGCACGCAACCTAAGCGCCAGTACAGAATGTCCTCATTTCTGCCATGTGATGCATTCACAGTTATGACGAGGATAGTGAGTTAGATACTTGTTTTTCCATCTCCTATGGAACAGGTCAGTATCAACAGTCCATCCCGTTTTGTTTTTTGGCTAGGATAAACATGAGGAGCTCATGATTACATCAGGAGCCTATCCAGGCTTCGAGCCCAGGTTCTCACGATTGCAAGCCCATCGCTCTACCACTGAGTTATCCCATCATACCAGCAACAGCAGTGGCAGCGACAGAAAGGGCACCGCTCAATGTTAACTTGCTCCTGAGTATCACCCGGGCCGCCAGTTATTTAAGATGCGACACAGAAAATGGACTCGTAATAGCTATCCTGTTAACCGGATGAGCTCCACAACCCTGCACACGTAATAGATAATGAGGAATATAAATTGGGAGGCACTGTGGCTGAGTGATTTGAGCGCTCACCGTTATGGCTCTTTGTTCACCCAACAAGAATGAGTACCCGGCTCTCTTCAGATCGAGCTTGGGACGGTGAAGGCAATAAGGAAAAGGAGGAGTACTCAGCCTCAGGCTTCTAAACAGCCAATCCCCACATGACCATTGTGATGAGATGTAGAGTTTTGTTTATTCTCACCTCATTAATATCTGAGCCGATGTAGAACAAACTCACTCCATCCGGAGCGACCGAAACCTTCTTGTTAGTAATAATAACTCTCTGATTTTGGAGGTATGTGCTGGATGCCATGGACAGAAGCAGATCCTCAATAATCCTCTGTGATCCAAACACTAGGACAATACGAGCATCTGACTCCTGTCAATAAAGAGAAGTCATAAGACTCGGTAAAACGTAAAGTGATGGAGTGGCATAATGATGCAGTGAAAGGTGTTCTGGGCTTAGGCAGAATTAGGGGTCCCCAGTTCAATTCCCGGTTAAGGCAACACTTGGCGGTGCACCCTAGCTGGACTTGGATTGCGTTATTAAATAAAGGAGGCCCTCCCATAGAGTTGCCTTTCCTATTGGGCATGCAAGTGCAAGCAACAAGGCCCCTCAGGATGCACCCTGGGAAAAGCAGGCCAATCTATGTAAACCCCTGACATTGGTCAGGGTACCTGCAGGGTACCCGCACAACCCTGGCACTGGTTAAAAAACAAAAGAAGAAGTGACCCCTGATCTTAAAGGACCCAGATTCTGAGAAAATCTGAAGGTTTGGTATCATAAGATATTTTGTACATTGTAGAGTTTTTATCTAATAAGAGATTTAATTCAAAGGACAAGCTTATCCAAGATTATCTCTGAGGTCTAGTCTAAAGTGTATAAGAGATTGCGTCAGATTCTCCTTAGACAGTTGATAAAAACACGGCAGGCATGAGTCAAACTCTGCGTACTCTCCAGCGAAAAGTTGTTGACTTAGCAAACTGGCGATGTTTTTGCTACCCCTTATGGGCAGACATTCATGATGCTTGAGGGCTAGGGCAATGAGATCCCTATAATTACCTATTAGTCAGTTTATTGCTCATTCATACCAATGGCAGTTAGTAGAAATAGCCCTCGCTAACAGCGGACAATTGTTGTAACCAGTGCCTTGCTACGCGAGATCAATTGGCGGCTATGCTGTCTCCAAATTAGTTTTTCATACATTGTATTCTTATCGAAAATTCACAAAGATGGCTTAGATCATGAATACACTGCACATTGAGTGAATTTGTAACAAATTGCTAAAACAACTTCATTTCCTATTTAGGTCATGTAAGCCTATATAGTGAGTGTGTCAGCCGCTTGACTACTGGATCCATGTTTAGATAGGGATGAATCCGACGGGAATCGCTAAGCTCCGACTACCATTGTATTGTGTCATGCCTTATCAGGTATTTGAGGCAGCAGGTTTTGAGCAAGATCTTCCAAGAAATGAGATCAAGGATACAATGTGAGACTATGTTTTTCAGTGCACAAACACTTTAAATAAAAGGGTCACCGCTCATATCAATTGTGTGAGAAGAAATGTTGCTTAGTGTGCAATGACCTTACAATCCTGAGTACGCCATGAAGTGGGCATTTAGTCTTCTCAAGACAACTTTCTGCCCAGATTGGTTTCTAAACATGAGCCTTGTTGGAGGGGTTGGAGTTAGGAATCATCCGAGGAGCTCATTCTCACAGTGGGCATACAGCATGACTACTAAATCGAACTCGAACCCAGTATTTTTGGACTTAAACCAATCACTCTAGCCATTGAGCTAGCTAGCCTGGCATCTTAAAGACACTGCATGAAACTGAACTTTAATGTTTTAATTTCAATCACGGAAACGTCATTATGATGTCAAAGATGTACTGTCTGTAATGATGGCTGAAAATAATTGACACAGACCAACGCTATTTCCTGTGCCAATCCCAGACCTAAACTCATAGACACATGTTTCCCATCTATACAGGAAATTATAGAGGAAAGATGAAGGCCCAAAGCTCACGCCAAGGGACTTTTAAATTGATGAGCTAAGTAAGTGTCCATTGCGTAAAAGGAAACATTCCAATAAAATATGCTGATATTAGTTATGCGCTTCCAGACAAAGCTGATTGTGACCGAGCGTGACCTTATACTCTGGAGGTTTGTCTACCAGTAATTCATAGAGTTATCCTCCCTAGAATTATCAGAGGGTAACTCTCTATGCACTGAATGACGTTATGCCCAAACCAAGCCATCCATTGGTACCACACATATAGCGAAATTCACAGAATACAATTTAATCCCAGGGATCGGAAACAAAGCTCAAACTCGCTCCAAAGGCTACTCCAATCGTAGCTGATTTCAATAAAAGTTTGTACAAAAAGTTTCTGTAGTAAGCTGGTCATGATTGTGCGAGCTATATACCGCTATTTATTGACCATGGATGCAATGATAGCAATATGGTTGTCTGGGTGAGGCCAGGAACTAACAACAATATAAAATTCACCCTTCAGGCTCGAAGAGGGCCAGTTACTTCATGAGGAAGCCTGACTTGTGGGTAAATTGGTTTAAAGTAACACAAGCATTAGCCTCATTAGATCACTAGAGATGGCCTTAATAAAATGGCAAGACATAGGCCAAGATGGCTGGGGCCACGGTCTAGTAAATGGAAAATGGGAGCTAAGTGTTTGTCGGGTAGACCAGTTTGTAAAGAATCAGCCGCATATCATGTTAGATTCAAGTACCAGCAATGAGGTGGGTGGGGGACGATATGACATCTGACTGAGTTACGCAATTGTTATACACTACTTGTTTGGCTTTACAACAGTTTGTCCTGGTTACAACTTTCAGTGATACAATATACAGAGAAGAGTCGAGAATAAGTTCAGATAAACCATAGAGTATTATTTTGTTGCGTAACACGGAGGTCAGCTTTTTACCCAATTATGGTTCATTACAAAGTTCCTCGCTAGTACAAACTCTCTGCTACTAGCTGTCACTGAAAACTCTCAGGTTGCCCTATTCATTCAATATGCATTTTTACTGGAATCCATGGCACACTGAAAATAGCAGTCTTTTATTCTATACAGACCATTTTGCCAGTTCCGATTCTTCGAGTGAACCTAGCCCTGCTCAGAAAATCAAGTACTATTTCAGTGCCACTAATGCGCAGGATGGCCAGATTTTAGCGAGCTCGCAAAAAGTCAAACACAGTATGATTAAACTCTGCAGATGTACACAGATCAGTCGAGAATTCTCACCGTAAGTTCTGTAATCCGGTTGGTGATATCTGCTGGAGTGTTGACTAGAGTTAGAGACTGGGTAATCGTCACACCTGAGTTATTTTCAACCAACCGATGCAAACTGTCAGCAGCCTGAAACACCAATGCCAGAGAATGAAACTCACAACTCTACATGAGGGATGTAGCATGAAATCTCAGCGGTGGAGCTCCGTGGTTGCAATCATGGGACCTTGGACCTGGATTTGAATTCCGGTCACAGCAGGCTCCTCCCATCCTAATCCTAGCTTAAAACGAAAGCCTCGCTCGTCTTGGTAACTTAGAAGTCTCTTCTTCAATGATTGATACTGAACCGTTCGTGGTGCTCCATGCAAAGCCGTAACCGGTGAAAACTAGTATTTAACCTGGTAGCTGCACCATTAGTGGTGAGGAGGCCATACGAGATGAATAGATGATATGTATGTATTTTAACATGAAGGTAGGCAATAGGATGCGCCTGGTGGCAGCTGCTAGATTAGTGAGCAAGCTGCCTTCTGTCAAAGGATTTCATCAGGGCAGTTTTTAAATATGAAATGCTGATGATAGTATAACTGTATGACTTACGAATAAATGTAAAAATAGAGCGCCAGAAGATTCAAGTACTGACACCTAGGTGCTAACATTATAGCACCTGGTAGTACTTGCCCGGCCCGCCATATCTGACACTTTTTTTGACAAAGAGACGACGTGAATTACTCGAATGACATTGATGCATTCCCAAAGTATGTATGCTACTCCTATGTCGTTGGGAGTCCTACATGTAGAGGGTGTACAGGTATATACTATGGGTCATGTCCCAAACAAGTTATTGGTCTATAGGGACCAGATCATCTTATTTAGTAAAGCTCCTAAGCCTGGGGCTTGTTTTTAAGAATAAAAAATTGGAGGCTACGTGGGCAGTTATACTCGCAGTTGGACTCCGGTGTCACCAGGGCTTGAACTCAGGGTTTAATGATCCTGTGCCTAATCCTTTAGCCTCTGAACTGTGCCACTATTCCAGGCAGACCTGTCATTTAGGATGGCTGGCAGCAGCTAGCATTCTGACAAAAGTCCAATATGATACCTTTACCATCATGGTGAAGCTGGCAGGTTTTGTATCCAGTAACAGCTTAGCATAGAGCACCACAAGCTGTTCAGTATCAATGCTCCACCTCAGTGAGGCTCGGCTTCTGTTTTGACAATGGAATAATGTGAAGCTCATACTCATAGCAGGAGCCTTCCATGACTGAGATTTAAGAGATCTAAGTTCTCACAGTTCCAACCCCATTGTTTAGCACTGTCCGCTATCCCAGCATATTGAGGGTTCAAAAACTTAAGAGTTTTCGGCTTACCAATGTGTAATCTTCGTAGTCCTCAGCCACAGTAGCTATATGTTTCCATCCCTCGAGCTGGATAAACTCCAGTCTAGCTGCGCTATGTGTATTCTCCACTGGCTGTAGAAGCTCTACAGTTGGATAAAGCTCAGTGTTCTTCAGCACAGCCGAGCTCGAACCCAGACTCAACTATAAAACAGGGGGATTAGTTATAGTAAATAATTGGGAGGAAATATCGGTACGTGATGGTAAGATCATCTTATTTAACACGGATGGAATCACTCAGCCAACGACTTGTTTTTAGGATGGTCCGTGGTTTACCTCATAGAATTGGTACTCCTTTATTTAACGATGTCATCTGAATCCAATGAGGAAGAACATAAAAGTGACACGCAAACTCGGAATTGAAACCGTCTCACAAGCGTGGTCCAAAGCCGAATGCACTACCTACTACATCATTACTTTTTCCTAATTTCGGTATGCAATTTGGTAGTACATGTATAGACTTTTAATGTAGAGTTGATAAAAATGATCTGCTGATGATCGAATTATCATCAGCTGATCAATTTTTATTATCCAATGGCTAAGTCAAAGACTAGGGTTGGATATTTTACCATCATATCTGCTAGGAATTCAGAAGCACCCATAATCTGGGAACCCAAGTACATACTTAGTCTTGAGTTATATAGAATCTAATACCTGGTTACTGGTTAAATGGATTTCTTGATGCCATTAAAAATTCAGTCAGCAGTTTTTCTGTAAAGAGCATCGGGTTTATTTTCTTACACTCTAAAACGTGGCCTTGTTTATGTAGTGACGATAGAGTTAGGGCCTGAGCACACTGGCTTGTGACTATCTTTTACCTCATGCAGCCTCCATCAAATATCTTGCATTCGTATTACAGGCCAAACTGATGAGAATTTTGAAACTTGAAAACAAAGATCATGGTATTTTACATAGGCACAGCATCTCTAAAACCACTGGCTTATTGTTTTCCAGACAGGCCTTGGCTATAGTGTGCCCCATGTAGAAGGTTACTCCAATAACATCCCTCTTCGATTTTACAATAGGCGCATCCGCATGCTCGGTTTTTTCACAACCAAAATCGAGTTCGGTTGCTATATCTGCTAAACTGCTCAAGAGCGTGACTGAAAAGCGCGATTTAAAAAGCATTTTTTACTTTTGGTCGCGGTCTGCGACCGAAAGCACGCGAACAGAATTTCGCGACCGAAAGTAGGCGCTAGCGCAGTAGTTTAGGCAAATGTCAAGGTTACCGCGAAGAGACTCGATAATTGTATTGGTATAAAGAATCGAGAGTGATTGTTCGGCTCTAACCGATGAGTTTAAGTTGAGAGAGGACAACTCTGATCCGATTAAAATCCATCCTGAATTCAACTGCGCTTCCTCACCGCGACCGTGTGTTCACGTGCTCGGGACTAAATTTAAAAAGAAATTTCAACTGTACGCACGCGAATGCACCTATTATTCTAATCCAAATTAACTGTGCATGGAGTATACTACCTTATTATCTAGGGAACATTTCATTTTCATTTTCTTGTTCTGTGCAATTTCTTGACATCCTATTTAATGAACCCTCTAGGCCTGAAGCTTGTTCCAAAGCAGTGGAAGCAAAGAATTAGGTTAGGAACACAATTGGAGCATCATGACCCGACTTCTACTTTAAATTTCGCACCCTGTAGCCAAGCGCTCTAACAATTGAGTCATCCTGCTATTCTATGTATCTAATATCTATACCACATATCCAAGCATGACCTCACACAGGTGTGAGCAGGAATATTCCCAATGACAATCCCCATGAAAACGATGAGTCCATTACATTCATTAGACCAATTTCTGTGCCATTCCTGACAGGTGTTCTGTCATGGGGACCCGAAACTACATTATCCATTCATAACCTACCACTGTGAGGTTCCAGGCATTTGCTAGTTCACCAACCACTTTAAGGACTTCTGTACAGGCGTAAGCGATTATAGCCAGCAATTGTCTTCCACCTGGCTTACTCAGTGAGTCAGTGGCCGACACCAAGTCATACACATCCTTAACCGCTGCTCCAGGATCACACTGAAAGGTAAAATACAATGAGTTTATTTGACAAATAGGTTATTCAGCAACAACAAAATCCATGGAAACACACTTTTATAAGCGGTCAAATGGTGAAGGAATCCAGAAAGGTTATTCGCGAGATGCTTCAAAGGGATTAAGGTTTAGGAACCTATTCAGTTGCCAATGTCTTATAATGAACTAGCTGCTCAAGGCCGATCCTGCGTGTGGTACTTCTTCAGCTTCAGGCAAGCAGCAACCAATGACAGACGATTCAGGTTCGAGTTTGCCACTCTACAAAGCGAAAATCTATCCAAGGTAGATAAGATCGACGCTCTGATTGGTCACTGCGCGTGATCTGCTTGGAAAAATAGTGCATGCAGCATCAGCTCACAGCGGCACTGTGCTGCTGGGTTGGCAGAAGTTAACGGCGATTTGAGCTGTACAGACAGCAGTGCTGGTCATGTAAAAACCCCTGTGATGTCGCTCTCTGTGCCACTCGCGACTCACCACTGCCGCGCCGCCCTACTGTAAACCCACTGCTACCTGTAATAACAGTTATAAGTCTAGAGTCTAGACTTTCACCTATGAATGTGATAATTAGCAGACAGATTCTTTACAGCCATGAGGACGTTCACCAGAAGAGTAGGTGTATGGTGATTAATCTGTCTACCATATGGACAGTGAAGCTTTTAGTTTTTATCATGACTTCGTGGGTGCATATACGTGTGCATTACAACAATGGCGTCTATGTTTGAATAATATAGGGGGTATATTTTACAGAGCTGGACTTCTGCAGAGCTGTGGATAGTCCTATCAAATTTAGACGGTATGGGGCATAATAGCTCAATCGTTAAAAGTGAGGATTTACGATCTAAGAATTGTGAGTTCACCTGTCACTACTGACAGACTTTTCCTTGGTATGGGCCTTTAACAAGCCACCCAAACTAAGTTGCTAGCATGGCTTTAGAGGTCGCAATCGGTTGGTCAAAATCTACAAAGGTCAAAATCTACAGTTGGTGCTGATCCACCACATCACAAATAGCTGACTTCTCGGTGAGTGACATGTAAATAGGGCATGTATGTCCACAGATGCTCAACTATCCAGGACATTGGCTTTTAAAGATCTTGACCCAGGTCTTAGTGAGTCTGATACTTTCGCAATTTTCCCTCACTTTTAACCAGTCCACACACAGGTCAGGGTTCCTTGAGCAGCACCAGAGTTCTTTCTCAGCCCAAAGGACGAACATCATTAAATCTTGAATTTGAGCGTTGTATAAAACATCCCTTGACCTTCAGCTTAATCTTCGTGTAAAAGTCTTTGATTGATGAGGCAGTGTTTGATAATTACAGTAGTGGCCCTGGCAAGGTTTTTCAGTTTTGTACTTTTGTGCAGATGCCCCTGGCCATGATACCACATTACTAGTGACAGCTTTCAATCTGGCATCTTCATAAAAAGTTTTAAGACTTATTGAAAGCAGGAATAGGGAGTCTGTTCTTGTAATAGGTGGAAATTATAATGCCTGATGGCGACGCATCTTCCGTGCCATTCACCGAACCAAACGTCATCATTTTTTTCTAAGAATGAGTGACTTTGATGAGCTATAGAGCTATGGTTATACTGGTCACATTGCAGATTACATCTCAATTAATACATGGAGAAAAATGTTGGGATTTTATCTTTCATCCTACAGTATTTTCAAGTTGGGTTTTGGAAGATTTTGATGACCAGAGCCTCATTTTCTTGCCTGGTATTGCGCGGGATCTGTTGATTTTGGTGAATGGTGGGTGGTGCAAATGTTTCTTGCGGATAAGTGGTAGCCCTGACAGTTGAATATATCTGCGACCATTTCACTGCATGACTATACACAGGGTTTCTTAATAACTCAATAGTGAACCATGTGAACCGTGATACATTATGTTAGGAGAGTGCTGAGAAATCAGTCAACCAAAACTTGGCTACTCTTACAGATGATTCGGGAAGAGATATTAAAAAAGCAATCTTCGAAAATGTTTGAGTAGCACACTCTAGCCTTTGGGTGAGTCAAGTTGGAAAGTGGCGATCTAATATGGACAACATGATGAGAAAGCAACATTATCATCCCGTTTCTTACTAAACCCCCGCAGCAATCATTGACACGAATATACCGATTGAGGAGGTAAATGATTGAATCTGCCTATGGCGAATCCCGTTTCACCATTATCTGTCTGCCAGCTCATTGACAGACAGATCTGAGTGTATAATCAAAAGGTCAATTCTGCTCAAGTACTGACTGATCTTCGGGCAATCTTTGAGAATCTTGAGACGTTTGGTGACATGAGCATGCACTTTTTGACACAAGATGCGCGTGAATAATTGGGTTTCTGTGTCATGTATCTTTGTGCACAATGTAAGGGATATTTATTGCATGGGATAGCTTTAAGCTAAGGAAGCCTCATTAGGTGCATTCGCGTGCTCGGGTTTTTCGCGACCGAAATGGATTTCGGTCGTGAAATCTGCTAACTTGGGCAAGCGAGTGACCAAAACGCACGATCCAAAATGTCAAGGTTACCTCAAAGAGGCTTGATTACTACATTGAGATAACGAATCGCGAACGATCGTTCAGCTCTAACCGACAAGTTAAAGTTGAGAGAGGACAACTCTGATCCGATCCAAGTCTATCCTGAACTCAGCAGCATTTCCTCATCGCGACCGAGTGTTCGCATGCTCGCAGCCGAAAATTTCCCAGAATGTCGGTCGCGAGCAAGCGAATGTACCTGATATGAGATGGAGCGCTATTGATGTTGTGCTCCAACCTAAGTCGAAACTGGTGAAAAACAAACGTATCTAACCTGGCAGCTTGATTAAATGAGGAAGTCATACAAGAAAAAGTGTAATGATTGGTTTATACACTGCCCTTGTGTGGTTTGTCTCCAATTGCCGGTCATCTTTTCATTCAGTGGAAAAAGTGTATAGGGTGTGCGACAAAAGACAGCGATGCAGCATCAAATATTCAAGATGACCTCTCGAATATTCGATGTATGTTAAACAGCTCCCAATAGTTATCAACCGGTCAATCAAACCCATCAAATTATGGAAATCTTACTCAGAAATAAAAAATGAATGGAGAGAGATCTGCTGGGATTAAGGATCGACGCCGTATGGAGCTAGATCGTTTTATTGCACGCATATTTGTTGTTGGACTTAAAGCCACCGAATGACCTTGCAACAGGATGTCACTATCCAGAGAGCTAGCACTGATAGTAGGTGCAGGTAATGCACTTTTAAGTGCATTTACCAAGTTACAAATGTCATAGTAGGTCAGAGATTGCCGAAAACGGATTCATGATATCCGGAATCATTCACTACATCCGCGAGTTTCAAACGATTAACCCTATTCACAAACATAACGTTTTGTCTATCTAACCCTGTATGCATGCGATTGACCTTTTAAGCCCCGAGTTAAATACTTGCTATTACCCCATTCGCCCTATGTGGGCTGGTGCATCTGCGCCTCTATTAGCGAGATGTCACGCATTGACTGTTAGAGGGCTGTTAGGGGTCTATAACCTGTGACACGCAGTGATTGATCACTGGTCCAGTGTAATACTATTTCTAGATAAAGGTAGATACATATTATGAGGAAAGTAGTTCTCACGCCATAATACAGCATTCCAATAGATACAGGTATATACATGAGGAGAATTGTCATATGCAAATATTTCCGTAAAGCGAAACTATAAGTGACTGTTTGATGAGAGGTAATCAATGAGCCAATTTATCCTCACTTGTTGATGCTACATGCTATTTCATGCGGTGTCAGTAAAACAGTAACTGTGAGGAGGCAATCCCCGCCAAAGATCATCATCACACAAGCTTGGCTGTTTTAACTAAGCCCACGGTAATAGGGCAAAATTGAGGATTAATATGATTTTAACATAGAAAGCTCATCTTGGACACTACAGTTTGGGAATTCGGAACACGAACATACAATTGGAAATGAGGTCAGGTTTGCATCTATGTTCACAACTATGGAGGCCTAAAATAGTTTTCGAGACATGCTTGATGGCTTGAGCAGGTTAGAATGCATGCACAGTCAGTCGTGGGCTTGAATATTAGTAAAGTCAATGGTGGTGATAGGAAGGGCATCGAACCCTAATTCGCTTCAAAATATCCCGCTGTTAACCAGGGAACAATCTCAATGACCCCGGACAGGGATTCATAATGTGGTGCGCAAACGGAAGCAGAAAATATGCTTGATGAAGCTCAGGCCACACGGGGTGTTGGCAGCCTGTTTGCCTGACCGTGACTGAATTATGAGCAAGTGTGGCAGCCACAATGGAAAGTAATTCCTAACTCATTTGTTAGTGATAATCACGTGATAAACAGAGGTAAACGGTAGAACATACTCTGCTTCATATCGAGTATACATTATTGACACTGCACACACAATATGTAATACATATTTCAGTGATGTGTAATTTGTTTTAAATTCAATTCTGACACTTGACCATCCTATTGGATGAACCTTCTAACCCTGGGGCTTGTTGGAGTGGTAGCCGCTAGACTGAAATTGAGGAGCTCAAACTCACAGCGGGAGCACACATGACCAGGATTTGAACTCCGATTTTCACAGTTGTGAGCCCAGGGGTCAACCACTGATCTATCCAACATCCAACCAAGAACCCGAAAAGGTGATGTGAAACCGCCTCAATATCTCTACCTTCATCCCAAAAAGCTGCCTTTGTTAATTTACCCCATCATCATCTTTTCCGCTGTCCGTTTTCAGCCAACAAACCTTACCTGCCCGATTTTCTTCTCCACTGAGATGTGAATGTGTGGCAGAGTTAGAGGTGAGTTGGTTAGGTGATGTAAGATCTTGTTCCCTATGTCCATATCATGACTAGCTACTAAATATCCAATAACCAACTCCTCACCTACAGCAGAGAGCACATAGTAAAATGTCTCCCTTTCAAAAAATTCATAAGGTGTAACCGCATGGCGTTGGAGGTTATTTTTACCAAATTCGGATTAATACAACTGAGCACCATCTCCATATAGTACAATCATGGACCATTCTGAGAACAAGTCATTGGGTTAGCGATGCAATCCATGTAAAACAAGATGATCCTGCTAAATCACACGGGTGTTAAGCGTTATTTTAAGTAAAATCTGACAACTGCATGGACGTATAAATCTACAAACAGCAGGCCTTTCTATGTAACCAAATTTTTTATGACAGTGGTTTAAGCCTATGAGGGCAGTCTTTCCATAGGTCACCCATTTACCACATGCAGGGCAGCCAGCATCCGATTTTTATTTCCTTGTGCGCACATACCATGAGTTAACCACGCGTGTAGGATAGGTCGGGTCGGTGTAGTTCCGATATTACGTAGGTCTTATGAGAACTACAGAGTTCATCCCTTCCCATAGATAAGAACTAATGGCAACTTTCATCGATGCATAAGGAATATCATGCTGGGCCATTGACCCTATGTTTGAAGTGCACTCTGCTTTCATATACACAGAATGACTTCAGCTATTCATAAAACATGCGTGCAGAAATACATAGACTAGACATGCTCGCTGTGCTCAAGCTGATTGTTGTTCCCTTTGTAATGCGGCGTATATTGCTTTGCCCCATGGGTATTCTAAGCTATGCCCTTAGCTATGCGTATCCACAAATAGTATAGGTCCATGGGTCTAATATGTTGGCTTGTTCAATAGTTGGCTTGATTGCATCACATGATGCACCTTAAGGCCTAAACCCATCAGATTTATGAAGAAACAACATATCGTTGCGAGCCGATTTGGGGGATTTCACCATAGGACATTTTCCCCAAATAGATGAGAAAGTTAAACGTATTTGGTCCTTTTGTGATGCTAGTAAGGTAGCCTTCCTATCAGAGAACTATTAATTTTTTTCCAATAAGGTGTCTTTACTCTGAGAGTGAAGGCGTCCGGCTGGATATCTGTTTTTTTTCATCAGTTTCATCAACATGGAACGCCGTGAGGGGGTCAGTATCAGTGCTCTACACCATAATGAGATTTGTCTTTATCTTGAGCTAGAAGCTTGCAGCGGGAGTCCATCATTATCAGGATTCAAATCTAGGTTTTCATGCCTGCGAGCTTAGAGAACCACTGAACTATCTCAATAACCAAGATGAGGACTTGAATGTTAATATTCCATGTTCCGCTGGTTGGGTGTTGGATGTTGTAGTCTCCCACTATAAGCTTTTGCGGGAATCGCCATGGTCAAAGCTTTACAATAAGACCATTTTGTATTACATGGATGGCATCACTAAGTCAACGGGTTGTCCTCAGGATGGCCCATGGGTTACCCCAATTATAGGCCTGGTACCCCCTTTCCTGTTGCTTTTTTTCCTGTTTTACACAATCGCTCATCTAATTGAATACCCGTAGATCTAATAGCTGCGACAAAGGGGGAGCAGTGGCACATAGTGAGTAAAGAGTAGTGCATTCGGCTTTAAGCGAAGTGACTTGAGTTTAACCCCAAGTTTTGCATCATTTTGTGGTTTCTCCCTAGTTGCCTGTCGGGTGTGGATTCGGATCCATAGAGTATCAGCTCTATGAAAAAAAACATGGACTCCCCTGTAAACCATGATGATCCTAATGTGCCTTACATATACGTACATGTAAGTTTTCAGTCAGTTGTACTCACCGATCTTGGCTGCATTATATCGGTGTGCGAAGAATGTTGACATAAGCAGAAGAACAAGTGGCACTCCTTTGGTCATATCATCTTCTGTAGGTAGTTTATACCGATTACATTGAGACCTCTCACCATACGTATAGTACCTCCTTGGCAGTTCAATCTAGGATACCGATTTCTAGCTGTTCTCTTTAGAGCTTTATGCTTAAGATAGACCGACTTCAATCCTCAGTTATGGAGTCTATGCTTTGAATAATAGCATTCTGAAATTAATCTATAAGCAGACGCAATTAAACGATAATGGCTGTGAAATGTTACAATCTGATTGGCTATTGTAATATTAAGGATAAAGCTGGATGGTGTAAATAGGCGCCTGCAAGCAATTGAATGGCATTAGAAGAAGCTGACAGCAGTATTTCTGTCATATCAGCATGAATAGCTATTTAGCTCTAAATGTGCTGAACTGAAGGAAGCTGTCAGTTTATTGCTCTTGTCAGCTCTAACAGCTGCTATATGCAAAACATACTGGTTCTTTCTCTCCCGGCTAATTATAAAAATTGCTAGTCGTTCGTCGTATTCTATCATACTTAGACTAATCTGAAACCATATTCATACAGTAATAACCAGGTGAATTATAAAGAATCTACAATAAAAGCCGTGTAATATGCTTAGGCTTAGATTGAGTCAGTGGGCATTCTGGTAAAGTGGAATTGACCCTAGGCATGGTCTGCAGCTTCAACCCTCCCCAGGCTTGCAGCTTCATTACTTGCGATTTTTGATCAACAGCAATTGCTTTTTTTGTTTCTAGGTCATGATCGGAAGCAATGTGGCAAATATACTGTTTCACTGCATCATGCAGCTCTGCATCATCCAGTGACATATGCCACTGCATCACCAAACCATAATCTATACACATCGAAACCTACCACGTCACTATATTCATATTGGTTCCTTATGCTGCACCATCCCAGCGTGCCGACACCTTTGAGAGGTAAATGTGTGTACACTGAACAGAACAAAATCAGAGTTCCGTTTTTTTGGAAAACTGGCTAGAGCGAGGCTGCTAATGTCAGTAGTATTGTATATAATGCTGATTTTGTGGACAATTCTTTAAAATTCTACCATAAAAGAGTTATTTTGGTTTTTATTCGCTATTCCCAATGAACAAAAATTGAGACAACGTTAACTTAATCATCTAATGACTAAGTCAACATTCTCTTGGTTGATATATTCCAGCTTGCGAACTTGTAGTGACTGCATAGTCATTTATTATTCAAATTCCTAGGTAACTCTATGTCTATTTACTGTGTATTCCATTGCTGAATTTAGAACATTAAAACGTTAAACGCGCAGCAGTGTTACCATCCGAGGTATAAAACACAACAACTGGGACTCTCCAATGGTACAAAAGGCATAGCACATAAGAGCTAGATGTCTAGACTTAGATATCATGTACTTTGTATTTTGCATGACCTCTCCACTGTTGAAGGCGTGAAGCTGTCAAGTTATATAATTGCTTTTTTACCAGTTATGGTCTAGGATGGAGCACCGCGAGTGGGTCAGTATCAATGCTCCACACCATTGTGACACTTGTTGTTTTAAGCTTGCCGCGGGAACCCACCATGATCAGGATTTAAATCCAGGTTCTCATGGCTGCGAACCTAGCCCACTGCATGAGCTATCCCATCATCCCGCATAATGTACAACGCGCTGAATGCAATGGTATGAGCTGAACAGTCAATATTCTAGCTATATAGGTGTGTATTCCATTAAGGTAACTCTGTAGGAAAGAATGAATATACGCGCCTATTTCAATATCACTCCATAGTGAATAAAGAACTGAAAACCTTTATTGAGTTTTCCCTCTTTGTTGAAGAATTTCAAGCACTTGGGACTTTTATCAGATATCCATTAGCTGTTATCTCATCGTATTTCATTGAATCCACTTTGATATTGGTTTTGTTAAAAGCACGGCTTGTGAATAAAACCGTGACAATCCAAAAAACACGATAGGGATGTGTTCGATACGGCTTCAGTTAAAATGTTTTTGTTCAGATCCATCCAAACTAGGTTGTGTGATATAGTGCAACCTAATTTTGCAATCAGATGCAAATTGACATTTTGATTGGCATAATGGTGCAGAATTATAACTGCGGTATTATTATTCTAATAACTATGCACAATATTATATAGGACTGCGAGAGTTAGATGGCTTAAAATTAGTATATAAACAGACTAGAGAGTTCAGCGAATGGTTAGAGGCCACCTATACTAGGCCATTTGAATCTGTGTTATGTTTTGATAGCTGGGTGATTATATATGTATGAATTGAGATATGAAAAGCTGGCTGGTCTACTTGTTTACTACAAATGCAAAAACCAAGAAATTAGATTCATATTTAGCTCAGGGCTCAGGGGTCAATGAAATGTCGCTTCCTAGCTAAAACTACTGGAGTAGGCTGTAAGTGAGAGATAGCTCAGAGGCTAGAGCCACACCGATGATGGAGGTACCGAAGGAGTGGACGGTGCACTTTTTTAGCTTTCTAAAATTCCAACTCTCCGAGTATACAGCAGCCAAACATGGCCTGCAAAATAAGTTAATAAATATAACATGTATACACAAAAGAAATCACATCTCGGATAGGAAGTAACTCATTTTTTATAAAAGAAGCGAGTGGTTTTCGGTTCCTCGAGCGACCGCGTTACTAAGTCTGCCTGGGTCCTGTAGGGCTTCAGTTGCGACTATCAGCTCCTTACATAAGTCCCAGCTCCAGCTTAAGCCTCAAGTTCTTTGATGATGTGGGGGTGAAGCTAAACTCAATGGATAGCATTTTGGGCCTTTGGACCCGGGGTCTCCGGTTCAATTTTCAGGTCAGGCCAAAACGCTGTCTTTCAGGACAACCTTGTCGGTTTCGAATCGCAATGGTAAACAAAGGAGGCCCAACCGTAGACCTACTTCCTCTATGGGGCACATGGGTGCAAACAAAAGTCTGCGCATGATGCACCCTGAGAAACGCTGAGTCAAAGACTTAGTAGGTCAATCTCTGCAAACCCTTGACACTGATCAGGATTCAAAAGAAGAAGATATTGAAGGTTTGTTACATAAGACTGCCAGGGGCCCTCGTAAATAAATACGACACATTTGGTAATCAATACACACATGCATGGCCTTCTTGGGCAACATCGAGCTCTCCATTTGGTGCATTTTGCCTTTTATTCAAAGAGTTTCCAAGGGTGTGTTATTAGGGAATTTTGACTAAGCTGTCATTTGTGTCCACAAGTGTTAACTGGAGACATGTCTGTAGTGATTAACATAAGTCGAAATCTACAGCTCCCGATGTTAAGCCAAGGAAACCCACTCATCGAGTTCCATTCTCTACGGATACATTAGTGCTAGCTTAAAATCATATAGACTCAGTAGTTCGGTTTTTACAAACCCCTGCTGACTCTGGTTAAGGTACAGAAGACGAGTCTACGGCATACCGTAGAGCTTAGGAGGCCTGGCAGCACCTTGGCAGCAGGCAGTATCTTAGGTGGGTTGGCAGCACCTTGGGAGCTCAGCTGTTTGTATGATGGGGTAATGATCTAACCTAATAAGTCTTGCTGGCCACTCACCGTATACTTTAACATACAGGCAGAAATATAATACAATTATAGCTAAGGGCCTTCTAATTATTCACTAGTGAATTCAAAGTCGGCCAATGACACATACATGAAAGCATTATGGTTGCTACAAGCATGTTTAATAGACTTCTGAAGAACACTTACAGGGAGTTATGTCACCTCAAATTCATAAACTGATATTGTTTGTTATCCCTGTGTGCCATTGAGTCACGTATAAGGTAACATTGCGACTGATACTAGAACTTTATCTAGTTCGGCACACAGACCAATGCAAGTTGGTTATTTATGGACTTATAAAATATTTATATATTTATTTATGCATTGTTTTACTCAGATACTTAATGTGCCTCCTAAGCCTGAAGGCTGTTGGAGCGATAAAGAAGACTAAGAAGACTAGGAGCAGCTTGGTCCGGCAGTGGGCGTCCAGGGTGACTAGGACCTGATCTAGGATCTCTCAATATATTATGCCAAGTGCTCTGGCCAATGACCCATTCTCTGGGTATTGAACCCGGGCCATGGATAGGACAAACTGTGAGATACATCCATTCTCCCACTGAGCTACCGTGACAATAGGAGCCCATTATTTAAAGCCCGGTACAATGTTCACTAAACCAATTACCTTTCCACTCACTCGCTCGCTCGCTCACTCACTCACTCACTCACTCACTCACTCACTCACTCACTCACTCACTCACTCACTCACTCACTCACTCACTCACTCACTCACTCACTCACTCAC
>Ga0224501_10001127_pt1 | contig 20526 bp, 15 predicted proteins | sample SF_Oct11_sed_USG_4_FD_169105 | JGI IMG/M metagenome (GOLD analysis project Ga0224501, IMG submission 169105) | Sediment microbial communities from San Francisco Bay, California, United States - SF_Oct11_sed_USGS_8_1 | ecosystem: Environmental > Aquatic > Marine > Sediment | place: USA...
ACTTCTTTAAGTGTGGGCGGAACCCCATCAAAAACGTATATTGGCTTTATGCCCATTTCCACAAGGTTGCTTGTTCTGTAAAGGAGACCACTTAAATGACTTGTTATTCTTCCACTGCTATCTTTTAATGGTGTCCCATCCGGCTGACGAATTATGGCTAGAAACTGATATAGGGCGTTGTAAGCGTCTATGGCTATAGATTTTCCACTTAAATCCTCAAGCCTAACCGTTGTTTTCGGAACAAGATCACGCATGTTTACGCCCAAAACAACCCCGTGGAATATAACAATAAAAGTGCAATAATAAACTTGCGAAAGCCACCTTAGGTTCTAGATTTTGGCGAAACATCAGCTTTAAAACATATAAAATATAAGGAAGCTTGCCAATTAGAACTCCATCACCGAGGAATAAGAATGGCTGAAAGAACAGCAGCAACGCTAACACTGGTTACATGCACAAGTTGCGGTAAACCAATACCGCCAGGTACAGAAGCCACGAAATTTCTGTGTCCAAACTGCGGAGAAATTCTGATAAGGCGATGTGCAAAATGCAGAAAGTTCGGATGTTTATATAAGTGTCCAAAATGCGGGTTTGTTGGACCCTAAAATGCAAAGGAGGTTGAAAAATGGGTAGTGTTGTAGTATCCTACAAAATATTTCCAATAGACATAACAGTTGACTTTAACGAACTGAGAAAGAAGATTGAAGGATGCTTACCAGAGTTCGCCTCAATTTACGGTTTTGGAGAGGAGCCAATAGCCTATGGATTAAACGCTTTAATAGCTCACATCAAAATTCCAGAGGACAAATCAGGCGTTCTGGATAAGCTTGAGAAGAAATTGGAGGAGATAAGCGAGATAAGCCAAATTCAATCTGTTATGGTACGGAGAACAAGTAGATAGCTTAAACATTTATATAGTAAAGTTTTTCTAAAAGGTAACCTTTATAAATAGCGGAGCCTTTAAGTTAATGTCGAAAACGCCAGCGGTCGGATAACGGGGGAGCCGAGCCGAACCTCGCCGACCCGTAACGCTTCGACAAAAAGGCGGGATAGGACGGGAAACCTACCTATTTCCAGCATCTACCTGAAAGGTGAAGGAAAATCCGAAGGTGATCGGGTTTAATCGATTTAAAAGAGGTGAGAAAGAAAATGACAATAGAAGAAAAAATTAACGCTTGGATAGCAAACTACCCTGAAGTTAAACGATGGCTCACGAAAATCCAGAAGAAACAAGACAACGCTTTTCAGTTTCGCCGTTTCTGCGAATGGTCGAATAAAACTCCAACGCAACTTTTAGCGTTAAAGGATAATCCAGCGAACATAGAAGTAGAACAATTATTAGATGATTTCGTTGCTGACGAAAAAACAGGATTTACGAACGCTGTAAAGTTTCGCATGATAGTAGCCGTTAAAAGTTTCTTTAAGCATAACTATAAGGATCTAGCGAAAGCCTGCGGACAGATAGCATTGGAGAAAGTCAAGCCCTACAGCAAGCCTCGCAAAGAAGACCTACGAAAACTCTGGTTTTGGGCGCAGAATCCACGAGATAAGTCGCTCATAACTTTCGTTTGCAGCACAGCTATAGCGAAAGAAACGCTTACGAATCTTAAATGGGCGCATTTACAGGAAAATTGGGAAAACGTGGATTTACCGTGCATAAACATTCCAGATAAACTGCTGAAAGGACATGGCATAGGAAAATACAAAGGCGTAAAGCAGATAACATTTCTAACGCCGGAAGCGAAGCGGGATTTAAGCCTTTATAAGCAATGGATTGAAGCGAAAATAGGTAGAAAATTAACGAACGATGACAATGTTTTTCTAAGCATCGCCGAACCTTACGGGGCAATCGAATATTCACGATTAGGAAATCTGCTCTGGAAACTTACGCGAAACGCGGGCGTTAAGTTCAGCTGGCACGACGCTCGGCGCTATGTCAATACGGCGCTCGAGGAGATTAGAATTCCACCGAACTGGGCAAGGAAAATCCGAGGAAGAAAAGTTAAGGGAGAGGAAGCACCGTATAGCCTGCCAGCGATAAATCAGCTTAGAGAAAAGTTTAAAGAGGCGGTTCCATTGCTCGAATTCACAACTGAAAAACGCGTGATTCCTAAAGACGTGCAGGAAAGGCTTAAAGCGTTAGAAGAAGAGCAAAGGCGGTTAAAACTTGAATATGGAGTTTTCAGAAAAACGAAGCACATAAAACCTTCAACGAAAACTAACGGCGGAGAAGCCTTCAAGGAGATAAACGAATCTGACCTTCTAAGCCATCTTCAGAAAGGTTGGCAAATCGTGTATAAATCCCAAAACGAGCGGGTTATCGTTAAGCGGTAACTTTGCTCTAACCTTTCGTTTGCGCGCGCTCCACGTTTAATTCATTTTTACCTGTCTTTTGTATATAAGGCGAAAAAGGGGAACGCTTGAAGCCCATTTACCTTTGAAAAGAGTTCTTTGTCCTTCTTTTTTTGAATAAAATGCATAAATACCCCTTGTAGTGCTTAAGAGAATTTTGGAGGTCCAACTATGCCGAGCGAAGAAGAAGAATGGGAAGAGGAAGAAGAAGAGGAAGAATGAAAGTGGTGAAAAGTAGTGCCTAAGAAAAAAGGAAAGAAAAAAGGCAAAAGGAATAAAGAAAAATAACAAGCTAACTGAAGTTTCCTTTACCCCTTTTCTTTTTCTGTTTTAATGAGAGAATACATCGCGATTAGGAGATTCAAAATGCCAACAGCATTTATATTAATCAACACGGAAACAGTTTCAGTAGGAGAGGTGCTAAAAGATTTGAAGAAAGTTGAGGGAGTTGATGAAGCCTTCATTGTTTACGGAGTATATGACATAGTTGCAAAAGTTAATGCTAAGTCTATGGATCAGCTTAAGGAAATTGTAACTTGGCACATTAGAAAGATTGACAAGGTTAGGCAAACACTGACAATGACTGTTATTCAAGAATTAGACAAATAGGCATAACTTGGGTTACTCCTTATTGTACTAAACGAATATGCCGCGTTGTTCCGTGTTGACTTAAGATTCCTTGCGACAATGTAGTCTTACAAACTTTTTTGTAATTCTTGGCGGATTTTTCAGACCTACTACACGAATATGCCGTCGATTCCGCGTGCGAGATAAGATTTTTTGGAACCGCCGCAGAGCGCATAACGTACTCTGAGGTCACAAAATGTTTGTACAATGGCGGACATTGCGGCGAAGAGTTTAAGCAGATCAGGGAAACGGAGCTTCTGGGATATTTAAAACAGGGTTGGCTAATCGTTCATAGGCTAACCAATGGCGAGGTTATTGTGAAGCGGTAATCCCAAAGATAATGTGATGTTTATAATAAGAAGTGGTCAGCGTTTCCACTATAAGTTTTAGTCTTTTAGGCGTTGTGTTGGCTTTGTTGAGGTTTATCCTCTTTCTTTACTCCCTTGACCAGCTAAAAATCCTAAACCAAATGTTAGAGCGATTCCGAATAGTATTCCAAGACCTTTTAAAATTCCGTTTAGAAAGTCTTGATTTTTCTTGCGGTCAATATCTGCTTTAATAGCCCTGATGTAATTACAAAGTTTTGCATGTTCTTGGTCATCACTAAGAGAGTACCTATTGAACTTTACACGCATCGTGCCGATAGATTTTAAAGGTCCTTCTAAAGCGATGCCTTCTTCATAGAAAATGTAGATTGGTTTGTCGACCGCAAGTCCCATTGCGGTTTCTAACATAGTCCAGATTGATGGAAGTGCGCCGTTAATGTAATATCGTGGTACCCACAAAACGACTATGCCATCAACCATAGGAATTGTTTCTTTCAGAATTTTAATCACCTCTTCATCTGAGATTCCAGGGATGTTTATGGTTTGCGTTTTCATGCCGTAGAATTCGAAAACATATTCAAAATACGTATTGACTTCTCTTACATCTTCTGGTCGTAAACTACATGAAAGAAACAACATTGAAGCCATTTTTTATTCCCCTACTCCTTACTTATATTACTGTCACTTTAAATAATTGATTCCCTGCCGCGGTGAGTGAATTCTATACTTTTTAAAGCGTCCACGAACACTGAGGGGAGTATATCCCCTATGAAAACATTTATTTTTATGTCTAATAAGCAATTTAAGGGTGATTCGTATGGTAAAAGTCAAATCTATTGAAGAAACTGTCGAGAATTATGTGATTGGGGTAATTCCAGGCGTGTTCAAGACTAAACGTTACTGGATGAAAAAAGGTTACGATGAAAAGCACGCAATCCAAAACGCTGTAAAATATGGCATAAGACAGATTGAGGCTGGCGTTAGTGCTCATAATCTTGAAACTACCATAAACATATTCAGAGAAATGGCTGTGATAGCCACAACTTTTGCAGATTTACTTGAGCAAAATAAAGAAAAATAAAAGATAACTCCGATATGACCCGCTTCAGGTCAACTGCTTGTTCCGCTTTACGATACTTTTCCACTTATGCCAATGACAATGCTTGTTCATGGCTTAATTATGCGGTATTTTAAAAAAACTCTGAAAAAATCAATCCCGAAGCACTTGGCTAGGCTAGTCGCCCAACCGTTGATGCGATACTTTTCGAAGTGAGTTCTATCTGGATTTGCAAAATTCCAGAAATATGCTATATTCTGACATGCACCCGCAACCTTAACTATTTAAAGAAAAAGTAGTCTGATCAAAAAGTGAACCTGTAGGATTTGAACTTACAAGCGCTGCAAGAACCTTTCTTGAATATGGTCTGAAGGATATCATTGAAACCGCGAAGGAAGTATCAAAATTTGCGGAAACTGAAAAAAAGAAGTATTTAAGGTGGGTGCAGGATGAGAAGAAGATGAATGGAAATGGCATTAAAAGTGGAAGTATCAGATAGGGTATCAATTGGCGCTCTTCAGCTGTCAAAGTCTATAGCATATTTCGCTGTTTCTAAAAAAGAGTTTGAGAGTGGAAATAAGCCGTTAGCTGCTTATTCACTTTACTATTCAATTTTTCATGCAGCACAATTTCGTCTCATAATAGAAAAGGAGCTTGCTTTTACACCTGAGGAATGGATAGCGGAAAAACCAGATATTTCAATGTTAATGAAGTGGGCTACGCCATGGCCTCATAACCAAGTCTTAGAAAAGTTAAAGGAATCTAAAGTTGAAGAGAATTTTATTAATCTGATGGAAGATGCAAAAAATCTTCGCGAGTTTTATAGTTATGGCCCGAAACTAATTCGCAATACAACAGATTTTGGTTATTTTATCCATCTTTCAGAGTACCAACAATTAGCAGAAAACATCAAAAAAATGATAGTCAAAATGCAACAGTGGTATAACGATGTGCCACAGATGATAAAGCAATCACTAGAAAAACAAGAACAAGCCTATTGTTTCCAATTTGCTTTCTATTTTTGGACAGCGGAGGGTCTCTATTTAAGGAGTTTTGAGTTTCCATTGGACATTCAATCAACTTGCAAAAGAATCGTGGAAAATATCGTAAGCACACTTGAAAATTCTTGCGCCTTCGTTATGAAAAGAAATGGGCCACTCAAAACAGTCCCCACTTAAATTGTGTAACCTTTTTTCATTTCTTTCTGAAGGTTTGTGTTAGGAAGGTTTGTCTGTTGCCTCCAAGTTCTGCTTTAGACAAGTTTGAACTTACTCTACGGTTGTACCTAAAAATGCAGTCCAGAAACAGGCAGCCAACCGAAAGCACGAAACTACACAGCTTGACAGCCTAGGGTGACAGCCTTCCGCGAAGCTGTTGGTCAAAAATAAGCTGTTTAGAATTTCTGTTTCAGAAAAACAATGAGCAATTAACGCGAATCGGGAATAGGCTACAGCGTGACAGCCTACTAGGGGGTAGCGTATACAAAGAGTGACAAGTTTTACTTTTGTATAATTTTCTAAAAGCTATAAAGATAGTAGACCCCTAAAAAGCTGTGAGGCTGTTGCCTCTATGTTGCTCCATGTTGAAAGGCTGTTGCAAAGATGTCGCCCTAAGCTGTGAGGCTGTGCGTCAATTTTCTCTGAGTTTCCAACCATTCAGGATAGTATTTTTTGGCAAGTCTTTCGGCGAGTTGTTGGTTCCAGAATAAGGCACGTTGTCTTTTTTTCATTGTGCGTTTAAACCCTAACCTGCCGCAGATCATTCCGACTGATACAGCGTTTCTCCACTCATCCATCGATAAGTCTCGATTAACAATGTCAACTATTTGTTTAATCATTACCTTATTTTCTTCAGGGTTTTGCTCATAAGCTTCCACGATAGCTTTAAAAACTATAGCTTCATCACTTGCTTTTTGTTCTTCTTGAACTATTTTTCGTATTTTTTCGGCTTCAGCAATAATACTTTGTTTCGCTGATGGTGGCGCAACAATAATGAGAGGCTCAAATAGTTCCCTTAATCTTCCTTTCAGAGTTTTAATTGCCTCTGGTTTTTCCTCTGTTTCTTTTCTCGACTGCAATTTAAACCTATATGCGAGCAGTTTCTTCCGCAATCTTTCAGCTCTTTCGTGGTCTATGCCTGTTTTAATGTCTCGCGTTGCCTCGCTCATGTTGAAAATTATGCACCGGCTCCTCAACGTTTCTATAAACTCCTTTGTGCCGGACAAAGCTTTGAACCCGAACGTTTTGAAAGTGCGTATTTTGTAGCCTTCTTTAGTGTCTTCTGTTCTCACAGCCTTTGAACCTTTTCTGTATCCCGAGTTAAGAAGGTTCATTATTTCTCTGCGGTCTTTAGTCATGTATGTTTCAGTCTCGTCCAAAAATAAAGTTGGTTTATAGTAGTCGCAGATTCTGAATAATGACGCTACCGTTATGCTTGCCGTCAAGAATGGTCTAAAGCCTATCGACGCTAAGACCTCAAGTGCCCATGTTTTACCTGAACCGGCTGGCCCGTAAAAGAATAGATATGGTACTGCATGCCATTTTTCTGGAAACCACGATGCAAGAATCCAAGCTGTTAAAATGTCGTAGCCCTCTCGCAAATCTATGTGTTCCCAAAGATACCGCTTAACTTCGCTCCACAGTTTCTCCACTGACTCATAATCCTCTATGTTATCAACAGTATACTCTTCCCAAAGTAGGTCATGTTGCTTAATGGGTTTGAAGTAATCCACTTTTTTCTGCTTCGTAATCTCCCCGGTGTTTTTATCATAAACCAAAAATTGCTCGCTACGAATTTGCTCGAAAACTTTATCTTGCAAATCTTCTCCGCATGAGTATTTTAGCTCTTTTTCTTTGGGTTTTTTGAAAAATGGACAGTTTTCTTTGTCGCATAGATCGGCGAGTGCTTCCGATGAGCATCCAACGCTGTATCTTTTATCCTGCACGCCTTTAATCGCAGAATTCACAATTGACTCAATTTCACCAGCTTTTGGAAAAGGTTCAGGTTCTTGTTCACACCTTTTAGCAAATTCGTAGCCGATTTTAACAATTTCGGGTTCGCTTAATCCTTTATGCGCATAGTAAACAGCGAGCTGGAAAAGGAAAGAGTTTCGGGAACCAGTTTTTGCCCCTATTTCGAGTCTATGCTTGACACATGGCGGGTCATCCGAAAGAGTTCTTAGCTCGGTTTTCTCAAAGGATTTTTTCCTATCTTCTAACCATTTTTCCACTTTGTTTTTGTGCTTCTCAAACAACTTTTCAGCTTTAAGAACTGGTTGAGCTTCACCTTTTATGGAAAGCTCCCTCGGTTTGTCAGCAATTTTTTTTATTTTGTCTATGGAAAGATTTTCCAGCTCTACCAATGTAAGCGGAATCTTATATAACCCTGACTTTTGATGTTGACTGTTTAGAAGTCTCCAAAGTCTTCTACGCTCATAAATGCTTGTGTCTACCGTTTTTAACTTTAGCTTTTTGATTAACTCCTCAACAATGCTTTTCCAAATTAGCGGCAAATCGGCAGAAGATTCTGCGTTGAATACCCTGTGATCAACGGTTAGGCTTATCCCTTTCCTGCCGGAAAATGCAATTCTGATACTTTCATCTTGAATATTGCAGTCTTGAATAAGTTTTTTAACAACCGCCACTGCCTCTTTCCTAGCTTTATCTGGGTTTTCCGCGCAGTCCAGGTCCATGTAAAAATCGCTGATTACTCCACCTATGTACGGGTCATCGGTTGGATACATATAAATGCTTGAAAACAATCCCTGCATGCTTGATTGGTGTTTTTCCTTCCATATGGATAACTCGGAAACTTCAATCATCTCAGGCGGAGTCTTTCGCTTTACCCCGTCCGAAACCTCAACATACCATTTTGAATCTTTCACGATTCTTCACCGTTTAGTTGTTACTAGTAACACTAATCACGCAAAGATTTAAAAACGTTGTGCAACAATTACACGAGTGTGATTTTCTATGTCTAAGAAAGAGAAAAAAGCACGCTTCGGAATAACCATGGACCCTAATTTGCTTAGGGAAGTTGAGAAAGCTCGTGGTCTCGCTAAGCGTTCAACTTTTATTGAATGGCAAGTAAGCAAGGCTTTTGAACTGGATAGGATGAGAGATGACCTTTACGATCTTTGTGATAACCTTCTGAACAAAATTTTGGTGTTACAAAACCTGCCCCCAGAAGTTAGGTCGTTACGTAACATGCAAAAGATGATTAATGAAGCACGATCAAAAGTGGAAACAATAAAGGCGCTTATTAAAAAGACTGAGTAGCGGGCTTAAAAATGATAGCATGTTTTTGGAGATTCTCAGAACTTGTATGACCGTGTTATATCACGATATCTCACATTGATGAAGGAGCTCTTAGCTGAGCCAAGTTACAATTTTGCTGATGCTTCTTCTAGGAGTGTTCCCAATGAACCGGGAGTCTACGTTATTTACGATAAAAGTGTCAAAGCAATAATTTACGCTGGCAGAACTCAGAACTTAAGAAGACGATTATTGAGAGACCACAAGAGAGGAAATATCAAAGGAAGCCAGTTCAGAAGAGCATTAAAGCGAAATCACCAGCTACATTTTGGAGAATTGTAGTTTCCGGTTCATGGTTATTGAAGAGTTTAAAGAAATAGTAAGAGTAGAACACTTTATTGCAGCTGTGCTTGGTCCTATTCTTAATATGAAGCTAAAACAGTAGTCAACCCAGGAAACATAACAGCGACTGTCACATAGCTTACCAAAATGAGTGTGCGCTTCAGAATCTGGTAACTAATCGCCTTCACTTTTAATGTTGTTTATAAGCTTATCGAGTTTGCTTAGGAATGCTTTTTCATTCGTAAAGCTTATGATTTCTATGTTTTTTATGTTACTATCTGCAGTGATTTTTGGGATTAAGTTTTCTTTGATATCTTGTATTTCTTCATCAGAGATTTTGAGGTTTGTGATGTAGCAACCTGTTTTTAGATTTATTTGTTTTAGAGTTTCTACTAATTGTGCTAAGTCCTTCTGAAGGATATTTTGTAGTCTTTCGTGAGGTAGTTGGCTGCGAATCTGATGTATTTTGATTTCTATAGCTGTGGCCTTTTTAGTAGTTATGGAGTAGATAAGTGCATCGACTTCTCGTTGGTTTTTTGAATCTGCAGCATTATTGATATAGGCATTAAGAAAACATTCTAAGCTAGATTTTAGTTTACCATCTATATGTTCTTGGGTGCTCTTGGATTCTATATATGAGTATAGGAAGGCGTGTAAGTCTAACATTTTATCTTTTAGCCGTAAGTATGGTTCGTTGATGAAGGTGAACGTTGTTGAAAGGGTGTCGCCTTCACATTTGCCACATTTTGCTTCTGGAATTCTGTTTGAAATTGTTAGTTCTGTGTGTTTGCAGTACTTGTTCATGCATACTGCGATTGTTATTAGAGGGGTAACCATGTTTTGTTCGAGTATTACGTTTGTTGTTTTCTCACATAGTCTGATGTCGTTTTCGGAAATTTCTTGTGCCAAGAGTTTGTAACGTTCTAACCCCTTTTCGGCTAATGTGTTGGAAAAGATCTTGAATGTTGTTTTTCCTAGGCCTAGAGCGTGTGAAAAGATTTCCGGTGAAATGTGCTTTCTGATGATTTTTTTGATGACATCTTTGTCTGTTGTTGTTTCTCCCATTTTCTCGACTAGTTGGAGGATGAAGGCCTTTTCTATTTCCTCTTCTGATTTTTCCGCTGATTCTTTCGCTTCTTCTAACCAATGAGATAATGGCTTAACAAATACTTCTAATATTATGGGAGCTATTTTCTTCCCGAACTCTGAAAATTCAGCGTTTGCGGTTTCCTTTGACAGTTGTATTACTTCGGCTACTTGGGCTTGATATTTCTTGTAGTTTGAAACTATCGGCATAAAAAGGAGTGGTAGCCCAAATTCTTCAAAGGCTCGGAAATAGCTTGGGTGTACAAAGAAGAATCTTAGAACAGATTTGGTTTTATCTACCCTAGTGGCTACGACTGTGTTCTTAAAGGCTTTCTTTATCTCCGAATTTTCAAACCATCTGTCTTTAAATTTAATTTCGAGTGTTGTTCCATCAGCTAACTCGATTTTATCTATCTGTTGTATCAACAAGACACCTAAAGAGAAAAGTGAGAAGTGAGAAATAAGAGTTATTCATCTTTGCAGTTTTGAGCTGAGTATACAAAGCATTTTGGCAGTTTTTCCATACTAACATTTTCAACACTCTAATAGAATTCCTCATGTTTTGGATAAGCCCTATGAACAACCAGAAGACGTTTTCGGATAGACCCTCAATTTGTAGCATAAACTAATCCGTAGAATTCGCTTTCTTGGAAATCAGCTGGATTGTTCTTAGAACATCATCCCGGTAGGCTCTGGATTTTACTTCCCGCATTAACTCGTTTATTATGTTTGAGATTTTCCAAACCTCTATGCCATAGGCAGCTTTCGCTTGTTCTACTACCTCACTGGTTTGAACGTCCCAAACAACCAATACTTTATGATAATCAGAGCTCCCGAAAATCTTCTTAATACTGTTAACAACGATCGGAGGCGTAAACTTGATCTCATTAAGAGTGTCCAAGCCCCTTCTATGTTTACGACCATTCTTTGTCTGTGTATCAACCATTCTTAATCGAAAGCCTTTCCCCGTGGCTACTCTCACCTCGATATGAAATTTGTCTTCTGACACCGGGTTAAAAGCGAGCAAATCAATTTCCTTGCCACCTTTCAGCATTATGTTTGTCATGGTGAAGCATTTCTTTACTAATTGCAAATACCTTTCAGCAATATGAACCTCAGGTTCCAATTCAAAGCCAACTTGATTTATGCAGTGGGATTTGGTATAAAAGGTTAGTGCATCAACTTAGTAATCGAATATAGTAACATAGGGGATAGATAAAATTGAAAATCAGGGTTAGGTTTGGCACGTACAGGCATTGGAACGATAATTGGCAGAAAATCCGTCAGCAAAGGAAGGGAATATTCCAGAGTCTGGATTTATATACCCACAAAAGTAAGCGAGGACACGGCATTTCCTTTTGAAATTGGTATGCCTTGTTTGGTTGAAATGAAAGTTGAGGAAGGATGTCTTAACATAAAACCGATTTCTGAGAAAGAAGCCGTCAAGCTCGGGTGGCGAAAACGGAAAAGAAGAAAATAATGCGTGTATAGAAGAGAATTGTAACAACCAAACCAATACAAACACATCATTCATTAACAGACAAAGGCAAAGAAATTGCGATTCATTTGGATAAAATCAAAAAGGCAGTTTAAACAGGATGTTCACACAAAGTAGATTCTCGAACGATAACCTTTGAGATACTGCAGAATTCCTCAATTAGCTCTGCTAATCGCAGCGTAACCCTGGTGGACACAACCTTTGTTTCATTTTTCACTTCATAACGCGCTCCATATTGACAATGGTAAACAATTTCAGACGAAAGTCAATAAAAAGTGGGTGTTAGGAGTGTTACTAAGGCATAAAGTAATATTATCTAGCATTAATGTGATTACGAAGATTTCTCCGCAAATATTAATTACTGATTAAATCATTCAAGATTAGGGGAATAGGGAAGTTGTTGGACCTTACAACTGTCAGTTTTTGGGTCGAAAAAACGTACATTCAGGGAAGAGGCGCCGAACTGGACGCTTCTTTTGAATTCTCAAATTCTCTGTGGTCTCCCTTGACAAGTATTGAGGGTAAAGGAATCTATCGAAACATGAAAGCTGTAAAGCCAGGAGATGTTATCATACATCTTGCAAAAGAAAAAGCAGAGTCCTCAGAATCGTATACTCTACGGGGTGTCTCAGTCGTTTCGAAGGAAGCAGAGATTTTCGACATGCCACCAAACACTAGATGGGGCGATAAGTGGAGAGAACAAGGACTAGATCCTAAAGGGTACATAATTCAACTTAAAGACTACAAAGAACTGGAAGAACATCTTGACATAGATGAATTTCTGGGGAATCCAAAGTATTCTGATAAAATGATTGGAATACTTGAATCAGTTTCAGACCTCTTTTATAATATCCATTTGAAACCTAACCAAGGAAAGTATTTGACCAAGGCTCCTAGCGAGCTTGTCTTGTTACTGAATGATTTCTGTTACACTAAAACAGGGAACACCCTTCCATTTTTGGATTCTATGTCAGAGAAAAAGCCAACAACTCGCACGTACTCGTTCAAGCTAACAGAAGAGGACTTCAAAGCATGTAAAAGATCTGAGAAAAGAAATTACATAAAATCTGTAAAGAGGAAGTTTGAAGATAGCCTCAGACCAGAACTAGTTAATGCTTTGGGAGAGAGCTTTGCGGATTTCGTAACTGAAAGAAGACATCCTTCACCGTATGTAGCCAAAATGTGGACAAGGGAAGGTGGCGGCCATTACCGAGATCATATGTGGCTAGGAATGGCTCACAAAAAATATGAAGACCCTCGACACGGAATACAATTTCAATTTGGATTAAACAAGGATTCCATATTCTCTTTTGGAATTTGGATTGAAGGCAGAGGATATGCAACAAGAGCGAGAGCAGAGGCCAAAGAAAGGATTGAAAACAAGAAAAAAGTATTCTTGGATCTGCTACGCAAACTAGGAGACGGCTACCGAATCAGCGCTTCAGGCGAGAGAAAACTAGATGAAAAAGCAAATGAGGTGAAAGAAGAAGATTTCGATATTTGGATGATGTTAATTGAGAGCGATGATTATTATTTTCAGATCTATAAAGATATTTCAAAGGAAAAAGCGATTCGGATAGGAACATCAATCGTCGAAGAAATAGCTAGAACTTTCGAAGAACTACGTCCAATCTATGATCTCATGGGAGGAATTGAAGAAGAGATTTCTGAGATTCTCTCCTTGCAACAAATAGATAAGGTTTCAGTTACACACCTCCTCATGGGACGAAATATTGTTTTCTATGGTCCACCTGGAACCGGCAAGACTAGAAAAGCAAAAAAAATAGCGGAAATATTCTGTGGTAGTAACGCTTATTCACTTCTGACTGGAAACTCTGAATGGACTGTCTATGACGTGGTAGGCGGTCCAACCATGAACGACTGCTTTAAACCTGGATTCTTGTCATTGGCTGTGAAAAAATGTAAGCAGAGACTTGAAGAGGAAAAGCGCCCATACTGGCTTATCCTAGATGAACTGAATCGAGCGAACCTGGATCTCGGATTCGGTAAGATATTCACCCTACTTGATCTCGATTACAGGGAAAAACAAAGCATTATTGATGACAACGATGTAGAGGGTCTAGTTAACAAAGAAGATTGGAGAGGGTTGAAAATGCCCCCAGAATTTAGAATTTTAGCTACAATGAACAGCTACGACAGAGCATTATTGTTTTCTTTAGGCTTCGCATTTAGAAGAAGGTTCGCCTTTGTAGAAGTACCGTCACCATTCAAAGAAAGCGATTCACAACATTATGAATTAAAAGACGAGGTCTGGGATGAAGAACTTAGCAAAGTCGAAGGGAAATTTGAAGAGGCAATAGGGAACATAAAACGAGAGATAGAGAAGAAATGGATCAGCGAGGGCGAAGTTCTTTCTTTACCAAACTCCTTAAAAACGGCCATCAGATTCTCAGACGATCTGAAGGACAAACTCGAAAAAGTCAACCAGCAAGCATTGAAGGGTAAGTTCGATCCGCACAATTTCTATGGCATATCAGTAAGATTGGCAGACTACGTAACCAGAAATGGAATAATTGCTTTCGGATATGCCCAACCTGTCGACCTGATTAAGTTCGTAATCACCTACATCGCTCTTTTTTCGTCCGAGAATGTCAGAAAAACCATCGTGGAAGCTATGGATGAGGCTGTCAAAGCCTATTTCATACCCCAAATGGAGTATTTCTTACCAAAAGTCAGAAGAGAAATGACTATCGGTGGAGAAGAGGAAGAAAGCGAAGAAAAGAAACTTGAAAAGCTCATAGAATACCTCAGGAGTCTCGGATTGACAAAAAGTGCTAATAAGCTTGAAAATGCAAAAAAGCGATTGAAATTTGGGGAAATACGCATACTTTAGCACTAAACACAAAAAGACGGACAATACCATGGCCCCATTTGAACTTGCTTCTGACCCCAAAAAACCTGAAGAATACAGAAGAATTACTAAAGAGCTTTTCTTCAGGGAAAAAGATGGATTCAAAAACGAGAGATCTTGGAATGAACTGTTATTATACGTAGATTTTCTCATTGAATTCTGCAAAAAGAAGCGTTTCGACCTTGAGGAAATACCAATGCGAGACGAGCGACAAGTTCAGCTCAAAAGTTTTGTAGGATCATACAAATTCAAGTCAGAGAGCGAATTATTAAGGCCGCAGAGGGACATTGACAAACTGGATGATGATGAATTCCACAAAATGACTGTTGAAATTTCACACTGGGCGACCATGCTAGGTTCTCCTTTCTTGAATGCTGTCTTAAATGTCTTGTCTCCAGTATTGGGTGAGGATGAACTAACCCTCGTATACAGTGGTCTTTTAATCAATTATACAGAAAGTGCATTAGCGGAATATATTCCCCCAGTGATTCAAAGAAGGAGGTATGTGTCGTCAATACCTGTAGGGAAGATTCTTGTCCCTCAGACGATACGTCATTCTTCATCTGACCAGTTAACTTTCGTATCCCAGCGGATAAAGTTCGACGTCGAAAGTCTTCCCATGCTCTTATTGATTAGTTTCCACCGAGAGATGGCCGATGAACTGAGAAAACTGAGGCGTAAGTTCGTACAAGAATTGAACGAAAAAGATGAAGAGCGGACAACATACGAGATATATCCGCTTAGAATTGAACGTTCCAATCGGATTTATCATACAAACTTCATCCTGTCTCCCCTAAAAAAAGTCCTCCTTGAAAGATCATATGAAGTGGATTTCAAGGACGCTAGAATTCTAAGAAAAACATGGAAGCAGGCTTCTAGATGCGCCTCCTTAAGGGATATTTTGCTACTTTGGGAGGCTTACATCGGAAAACGAACCTTGGCCCCACAAGTCACTCAAACAATAAGTGGGGGTTACATGTTAAAGCCTGTGTGCAAGCTTTATGAACTCTGGGTTCTTCGCACAATGGTAGATGCCCTAAGAGAGACTATTTCAGAAAGGAAAAAGGGGGAAGAGGTGAAATTTCAAATTCATTATTCAAAAGAAAATGGTTACAAAGCTCTTCCAGCAGATTTCGCTTTCGAAAACGATATGTATACCATAATATACAATGGAGGACAAAACCAGACTTCAGTGAAAGATTTTGCAAAGTTTAATGCATGGGGACCATTCCAATTCAAACCCGACTATGTCATAGCTTATAAGTGTGATGGCGACAATCGCATCGGCCTTATTGCAGATGCCAAATACAAGAACAAGGTAGAATTGGAGGACAGAAGACAAATGTTGGCTTACCTAGCTTACTTTGGGCAAATTGCTTGGACAAAGAGCAAAGAAACAAGTTTCCCTGAGGGACTGATTATTTACACTGGCGGTCTTGATTCAATTGGCGGTGAAAAACGAGAGTATGAAAGGGAAAAACCTAGAACAACTATTACGGAAATCTGTTTAAAACCTGGAATGGACGGTTCTGTCAAATTAATCAAAGACTTATTAGAAAGAGCTTTAGGATTTGGGTCCTGAGCGCGCACATTTTAAACATCTCTTCTGCACACAAAATTACTGCCCCTCGAGTTTTTGAATACTCGCGCGCTGTGCTAACAAAGTAGGTTACCCCCTAAGATATAGAAGAATCGGTTCTTGTGTTTGAACTGAAAGATTATTATTGTTGCCCCAAGAAGATATCAAAACGAAAAGGTTTGAAGATGATGATGCGCGGTTTAGACCCGTTCAAATTTGGAGAAGCAGTTAGAAGACTTGTCACAAGAGATGGACCTTCCGGCCGAGAACGATTATATAAAAAAGCTCCCTCCAATGATCCAAGAAATAGAGACCGAGATTTTAGAGTTTCCAATTACTATCTCAAAACAGCCGTTGCCGACGCATTAGGATGCAATCTGAGATGTGTATTTTGCTGGGCTATTGATCATTTCAGAGACTATTCGAATATCAAAAATGTAGGAACCTTCTATTCTCCTGCTAAAGTTGCTAACGCTCTCATAGCCACAGCGAAAAGCCTCAACTGCAAATACCTTCGAATGACTGAAGGGGAGCCGACCCTCGATATGAATCACTTAATTGTCGTATTGGACAATTTGAAAAAAATGAATGTACCTTACACTTTTATCCTCGAAACTAATGGAATGATACTAGGCAAGTACCCGAACTTTGCCAAAAGGCTTTCTGAGTACGGAATTAATCTGATGGGGGAACCGTTTGCACATGTCAGAGTGTCTATTAAAGGACCTACTGCGGAAAAATTTCGTCTTCTGACGTTCGCAGATGTCAGTTTTTACAAGCTGCAGTTTGCTGCCCTCTCCAACTGCCTGGATGCTGGGGTAAGCGTCCACCCAGCTACAATGTTAGATTTCATAGAGTCGAAAGAGGAAATGGAAACCTTGAGAGTCTCACTCCTAGATGTTGATGAAAGTATGGTGAAGAAGTTGGAGTTTGAACGACTTTTCTTGGAGGATTACATTGTAGCGAGGCTGAAGAACTATGGAATACCATTTGAAAAGGTTCTAGAGGTGGGATAAACACTTTGTCTGAAATGATAATAGAAGCGTTGATTGGGGGAGTTGCAGGTTACGCTATTGGAAGGATCTTGGATCAGTATTTGAGTATCCCGTTAATCCTCAAAACACGATGGTTAAAGTTTAAAGGAAAGGCACATGACTATGAAGGTCCGCAGTCAGTCTACACGTATTGGAAAGACCTATTGGGACCCAAATTTGGAATGGAAGAAGTTGACGAAAAGATTCTTCGGGAATATCATCTTGTAACTTTTCGTGATGTCATAGTGACAGATTTTGTTCCAAGAGCCCCGGGATATTATTACTCACAGGATTTGTGGAATGACCCGAAAAATGCCCTGTTGTCTTTAGGGATAGTTAGAGTTATTGAAAATGAAAACACAGGACCGAGAAGACTTCTCGCCATAAATAACCCATCCGAATTTGAAGCACATGGAAATATTGAAAAAGGAATTCCAATAGTGGTCTCACGAGAGGTACACAAGGAACTGAGCGAAAGGCTTGACAAATTCGGTTCAGTCCATGTCGACCAAATAACCGCAACAATGGCCGACGTCGCAACCTATTCAAAGTATTTAGAAATGGTTGGAATACCCGCAACATATCCAGTAGTTGAAAGCAAAAAAAACGTAAAACATGTTGGAGACGCGCTACCGCTTATGGGAAACGGGTGGGTCGTCTACAGAACTCGGGAAAGAGACAGTTTCTTGCATTACAGATTCTGGACTGGTGTTGAATACCATAATGATAGTCTTCAAAAGGCTAAAGAAAAGTTAGAAAAACTAATTCCTGAAGGTGGATGGGCTCTGACAGACTTCGATGAAAAAATCCGGCATTTCAGAAATGCGCCACTCCAGCTAAATGAAGTTTGGAAATATTTCTTAAAACTGAAGTAAGTTGCGAACGAGGGACTTTTAACATCCGAATCCGAGCCGACACCTGAACGGCTCAAATTTTGCAAAGAAATTATCAAAACACTGAAGGCGCGCACATAAAACCATGCCGCTTAAAATCGAGCGAAACCCCGACGGCAGCATAACGGTGCGGAAGGCGTAAAATTAGCAATAAAGACGGAAAGGATCAAATATCCGATTAATATTCTATAGGAAACAGCTTTCGGCGGCGAGGTCAAGCGTGGATAGCCGCCCCACACGCATGCGCGCTACATACGCCCCGGCGGCATCGCTTGTACCTCACCTTTACCGACATTTTTTAGTTATTCAGATATTCCCTGTGTAGAAAGAGATATATGTGCCTTATGCATACTATTTTAATAGAGTGGGGTATAGGTGCGTTTCGATTTTACTGAAGCGTTAATACATCGAAGATTTCAAATATACAGCAGGTTGAGCAAAAACGAAACAAAGATTCTTGCCACCATAATAGCAGTAAAGAGCGGCAACGCCTATAAAATATGGAAAGCCTCGGGTTTAAAACACTATCCCACAGTATTACGAACAATTAAGAAGCTGGAAGAAAAACGACTTGTCAAAACATTGAGTGAAAACGGAATTCGTGGTGAGAGAATTCGTGCTCCAACGTTATTTGGAACATTGCTAAATTACGCTCTTAAAGATGATAAAGACAAATTAAGGGAGATTATTTCGCTGGAATCCCCTCGTTTTCAAGAAGCGTTAAAATCCAAAGTAATAGATGATTCTTGGGCATATAGCATCGTTTTGGATATGGCATCTGATGCAATGGGTGGTAGAAAGCGCACAATTGACGAGATAATGGAAGAAACATTATCAGATGTCGTTTCCAATGAACTTCTTAACATTATTCACGATCAAGAACATAAGAATAGAATAGTCGAATTCGCAAAGGCTCAGTGGATAAGGGAGTTAACGATTAGATACATAGAACATGAAACCGAATGGGCCAAGAAGTATGTCCAAGAACTAAGGAAACTCAAAGGGGAATTGACGGTATAGTAATTTGCGACGTCACAAGCGTAGAACTGAATAGCGTTATTTCGTCTAACATATTTATACGTCTAAGTATTCTTCTGAAAACATTTTTGTTAGGCGAGATTCGGCGATGTTCAGCGAAATCTCCCCTTTTTCCTTTTTTCTAACCCTGAAAACAGCGTTTGAAAAACAAAGGAAACTTTTTAAATGTCAGGTCTTAGCTAAGGGTTTATATAGGAATGAAACTCTGTTTCGAACAGTATTATCCAATAACTATGGGAAGGATTCTAATTGAGTGAAGCGCAATTACGTGTTGGCGATGCAAGACAGCGAGATGTTGGAAGGGGCATAGCCCGAATAGACCAAAGAGCAATGCAGAAGCTGGGAATATCTGCAGGCGACGTAATAGAAATAGTTGGCAAAAGGACAACATCAGCCATAGCTTGGCCAGCTTATAGTGAAGACCAAAACCGAGAAATAATACGCATAGACGGCTTCACCCGCAAAAATGCAGGAGTAGCCATAAACGAGTACGTCACTGTGAGACCGGCCAAAGTTAAAAATGCCTTAAGCGTCACTCTCGCGCCAGTGGACATGAGGCTAAATGTCGACCAAGACTTCACAAACTTTGTGAGAAATCGCCTAATGGAAAGAACGCTCATGGAAGGAGACACAACCCTCGTCATGATGCTTGGACATGCCATACCTTTCACCGTGACAAAAACCCGTCCACACGGCATAGTAAAAGTCACAGCGGAAACAAAACTGACAATTTTGAATGAGCCAGCGCTGGAAGGAAGAGGACTACCGCGAACAACATACGAAGACATCGGAGGACTACATGAAGAACTTCAAAGAGTGAGGGAGATGGTTGAGCTTCCATTAAGACATCCCGAACTTTTCCAGAGGCTAGGAATAGAACCCCCAAAAGGAGTGATGCTTCATGGACCGCCGGGCGGTGGAAAAACCCTTTTAGCAAGAGCGGTTGCAAACGAATCCGAAGCAAACTTCTTCTCAATAAACGGACCAGAAATAATGAGTAAATTCTACGGAGAATCAGAAGCGAGGCTTAGAGAAATCTTCCAGCAAGCCCAACAGAACTCGCCAAGCATAATATTCATAGACGAGCTGGATGCAATAGCACCCAAACGTGAAGAAGTCACAGGCGAAGTTGAAAGACGTGTGGTTGCACAACTTCTCGCCTTAATGGACGGCTTATCCGGAAGAGGAAACGTCATAGTAATAGGTGCCACCAATAGGCCAGGCGCTTTAGACCCGGCTCTTCGCAGACCCGGCAGATTTGACAGAGAAATTGAGATAGGTGTTCCAGACAAGCGGGGAAGATACGAAATCCTTCAAATTCATACTCGCGGGATGCCACTGGCGGAAGATGTTGACCTCAAAAAATTGGCTGATATGACCCATGGGTATACAGGCGCGGACCTAGCAGCGTTATGCAGAGAGACGGCCATGAAAGCCCTGCGCAGGTATTTGCCACAAATAAACCTGGAAGAAGAACGCGTACCACCAAGTGTGCTGGAGAAAATGGAAGTGAAAATGGAGGACTTCATCAATGCTTACAAAGAGATAACGCCGACAGCCATGCGAGAA
>Ga0224501_10001128_pt1 | contig 20516 bp, 13 predicted proteins | sample SF_Oct11_sed_USG_4_FD_169105 | JGI IMG/M metagenome (GOLD analysis project Ga0224501, IMG submission 169105) | Sediment microbial communities from San Francisco Bay, California, United States - SF_Oct11_sed_USGS_8_1 | ecosystem: Environmental > Aquatic > Marine > Sediment | place: USA...
AGAGAGAAAGGGAAGAAAGAGGAGAAAAAGAGAAAAGAAAAAAGAAAGAGGGAAAGAGAGAGAGAGAGAGAGAGAGAGAGAGAGAGAGAGAGAGAGAGAGAAAGAGAGAGAGAGAGAGAAGAATCAAAACTTTACATTTTCATATAAGTACAAATCATAATTACTTCTAAAAGAGAATTTTCCAAAATTAGTTCGAAACCTCCGTCTGATGACTTTTCAATTAGATTGCAAGTTCTTGTTGTGACTAACCGATGCAAGGGAACGATTAGTTTTAATTGACCAATTTTGTTGACACATAATCACCACCTATCACTTGTTGACAGCGAAAGCGTGATCACGACAAGTATTCAATGAGTCTAACCGAAGATGTTAAAAGTCAGGTAACTCAGTGGTTAGAGTAATTTGCGAAAGATTGAAAGTTCTTGAACCTAAATCCCGTACGGTCACACATGGATCCCAGTATGAGTATTTGGTCTTCGTATAAGCCCTAGGAAAAATCCCAAGGTTAACGAAGATTTGCGAAGTATGATGGCTTAGTTGTGCTCGTTATATTGTTTTCAACCACATGGGCTTTCCTCCTCGATGTCCACGGATTGTGTGGTGTCATTGAGGGATGATTGAGCCATTTTCTGCCACGCTGGCTCAGAGCAGGTGTGATCAGCCAGGAAAATCCCTTGAAATACTCCACCATGTGCCCGCAAATGACATTGTAAACATCTATGGAATAGCAGCTTCTCAAACCAGTAACATAAAGCTCATGAATCCTGTAGTACTGGATCAAAGTTTGGTGAGATTACATATACTCATCAATGATGATTGTCATTTTGAAATCGGTCAGATAGTGCAAAGACTTTGTGTCAATTGAAAGAGTTACAACTCCCAAGGGGCTTTACAAGGAGAAGCTTCCGATTATTCGCAATGGCAATGGGAAGTGAACCCAAAAGGAATCATAGATCTCAATGCGTTTACCCACTTCACTAAGCCACCAAACAAAAATGCACATTCTGAATATTGAAACCTTTCAATGAAATAACAGATTTAATAATTGAGATGTTGTTCACAGACACAAAATAACTGATAAATTATATAAATGGAATAACACCTGCTTGGGCAAGAATACCTGATCAGTTACATACGTCAGATTACTTACTTGAGTTATCCTCCCTATAACTATATAGATCGCTCCCCGATCACTGACTTTGTATACCCAAGGCAATAAGGTTTTTCAAGTTCAGTCTTATACCACTGCTTTTTGCTTATTGTCAGCATAGTAGATATCATTTGCTCAAACTGTACACTGTCTCTATACCAAATGGCATAAATCTGCAATCTAAGGGGCCGAGCATACTCGCGTAAACTTACGCAAAAAACCGTTTGTGTATGAATTTCACTCACAAAACAGGCTGTTTCGCCGATTAAGCATGAACATCGACCTCTGCGATTGGTTGGCTGTTTCAGGGACCATTCACTGAAAAAAATATTATCCACGTCATTCTGTATTTGTCCATTTTCATTCCAAAATTTCACCCGCTGAATTGGATTCTTTTAGGCTCATCAAATCAAACAACATCATTCAAACATGCGGTTATTCAAGTGATAGGCATCGTGTGCCCTGACTGTTACACTATCACTGGAGCAGGTCAGAAAGACTATAAGGAGTGAGACTAATTACCTTCATGTCACTCGTCGGATGTTGAGGGGAGATTCAGAATATTATATTATTATTGTATTTAAAAAAAGTCTCCTCTCTGCTGTATATTTATTATAGCAGCCTGGTTAATAGGAAGTAGACATTGTATAGATGCCTCTTGGTAACATGGAACTATGCCAGGTTATTTCAACATGTGTCAGTGCATGGGCTACCTTATAACTGCTATTAAAATAATTCGGTGATGCTGAGGAATAAATAACTCTGTCTACTCCACAATCTTTGCTGCAGGTGATCTGACTGGTACAGGACAAGCACAGCATGGAGGCCAGCGTAGCTCAGTCAGTCAAAGCACAAAATTTAAATCTAAGGAGTGTGAGTTCGCTTCCCAATGCTGCCGAGGTTTTCCATGGGTACGGGCCTTTACAAAGCCTCTCACTTCAATTTGCTTGCTAACGCGGCTTTGGGTCACCAGGGTATAAATAATGGAGATCCCAACCAGTGGAGGAGGGTTAAGATCACTCCACGATTGTAAAAGATCCACCTCTCTCTGCTTGTTAGGTATAGCCAGATTTACGGCAGGTGATGTGTAAATAAATGGCTTAAGTTGACTAACCCCCAACCAGAAACCTGAGGAAGTGAACTGTAAACCGCAGCAGTATCATCCCATGCTATCATAGGAATGGTAGGTCATGAGGAATCTGCCTTCGGCAGAATACCCCAGCACTATAGACTTATCTGGGCCGCGAAGTCATTGGCATCTGCAGATAGCCATCAGTGTGGGATATCTGCGCCTGCAGCATTAACCTGGATGAGTCAATTCTCTGCCATGTGCTGTGGGTGATCAAGACATATGAAGTTAAATGAATGCCACCGACAAGTAGGTAAATAATAGGTTTGAGACATATTAAACTTATTTCTCAGCGCCCGAACTCTTTCTAGATGCACCACCTAGCAGAATGACTCCCAGACTTTAAATTAGAGCAGATCAACCTGTTCAGAAAGACCACTTTAAAAATGGGCTAATAGCTGGAGCCTCATATGAGTCATGTCTTGACGGTTTTGCATCCCATTGCAATGGATCAAAGGGTTTTACAGTGTTTCGCGATAACATTGTCAAACGGTGGGCCGGAGGGTTTTACAGTATTTCATGATAATATTGTCAAACGGTGGGTCGGAGGGTTTTACAGTATTTCATGATAATATTGTCAAACGGTGGGCCGGAGGGTTTTACAGTGTTTCATGCTAATATTGTCAAACGGTGGGCCGGAGGGTTTTGCAGTGTTTCGCGATATTTTCAAATGGCATCAGGCACTTTAAGTTAGTATTGGGGCCAGCCATGACCACAGGCAACGGGTTGGGCAGCTCTGCTTTAAATGAGTGGTAATAAATAAAAGACATTTGCTTACAATTACCTCCTGGGTCCTGTCGGCTCACGAGTATAGGGTTATCCGGGAGACATTAGTTAGGATCAAAAATCCAAATGCTCTATATATGCCTATCATTGAATAAGGCTTATTAGGTTCCGTATAAAAATCCTAGCAGCTTCTGACATGGAATCTGATTACGCAATACGCTGCACTTGGGTGTTGTCACTCCACCTGTACAGGTGAGAGCAGTGCATGTATAACAGGTCTCCAGAAAGAGACCAATATATAAGGGCATGCTAAAAACATAAGTAGCACTTTAACCTTCAAATACCCAAAATTATATTACCTGCAGTTTACTCACGCCGCAATCTGCACTAACTGCTCACATTTAACTAGCAGTGGAATGAGTGAAATCCCATGCGTGGTTTGAGTTTGTGTAGCTACTAGCTATCATATTAACATCAGAAATCAGAGTAACATCAGTTCACTATACTGAGCGCACAGATTGACTTTTGAATCATATATGCTGGTTGGGAAAGCAGTTTTATTTTATTGACTAGGATTGTTGAAGGATTATAGGCATGATTTACTACAACTTGTTTATGTGATAGGCCTGATCCACAACGTGCCGGGAACTCCAAAATAATCCTGAATTGTCAATTAGTTAGGTTATCTGGCTCTTCGGGCGGACGGGGTAGTGGGCGAGCGAAGCAGTATATACCCCTACGGCCTACACCTTCCTCCTGGCCGCAATCCATCGCATTCCAAAGTCCAAAGAGCCATTTCACATGGACAGCTGCCTAGCCCGGGTACGGAATATTCCGCGAGGTAAGGTATCCCATGGAATAATGCCTTCTAATTATCTATAGAATTATCTCTCCCACGCCATGTAGAGGGTACCAAAGTGGTAAACTTTTACCACTTTGGAGGGTATCTATCCCCGGCCATATGTCAGAAACCCAAGTCACGTTGATAACAGAGCCTGTTATCAAGGACTCGATGTTGAGTAAAAGGGACTCGCTGTCAGCCGCAACTCGAAAAAGTTCTCCCGCTGTGAGTCACTACAGCTGGTTTGAGACCGACACTAGACTAGAGTCACGAGTTAATGCTGCTGTTGCAATGGTTGTCTGGTGTCATACTTAAAATTAAGGAATACACTGTCGGAACGTGATAAATCTCATCAACTGACAAGTAAGGCTTTATAAACCTTGTACTATTTATCTGGGTACGTGTTACATAGATTTGACAGAGCACGAATCAGTGGTGTACTTCTGAAGTAAGTAACTTACTACTAAGTAAGTCACTCAATAAGTCAATTACTTCGTCAGTGGTAACTAGTAAGTACTAAGTGAGTAACTGAAATGTAGGTGAAGGAATTGACTCGAACCCGAAGTATAATAGGCCAGTGGCGAGTGGTCAGTTCTCTAGTCGTGACTCTTGAGTGAGTCAAGTGAGGTTGAACTTAACTTATTATTTCCAATCTGAATACTCCAGTAATAAACCGGCACTGTAATGTAATGTAATTGTAATGTATTTGACTATGATTTATAATTATCTATCGTAATAACTAGTGTAGCTTATGATTATCTATTACTATCTAATAATCTGTCTCTCTTATTTTTTATATATGGACTAACTCAATTTTCAAGTAACTGATTTGCAATTACAATCATTTAATTTTCAAAATTCAAGTTCAACCTGACACCTTTCTGCGAGTAACGCCGAGTGAGTGACTCAGGGGATGACCTTCATAGTCACTGAGCCACAAGGTGACTGAATTAGGGGCAGTGAGTGAGTTACACTTCAAGCTACAAGTCACTAGGAATACCCAGCTAGAATTTAAAAGTGTTGCTTGAAGCTGAAAATGAAAGCACTAGTGATTACATCACATGACTAGGTAGTGCGAGACCTAAGACTAATACCCATAGCCTACCGGATACCCCACAGTACCTCCGAAAGCCAATGAGTCAAATCTTATAACCAATCAAGCTATCGAAGCTAGTAGTAGTTCCAATCCAGTCCATTGCATGACTACCCGGCTGAAGTTTGCGTAATTGTGGCCAAAAAGGCCGCATCCTGCTGGTTGGTGGAAGCTGTTACTTTTAGGAAGCACATTCATCGCTGTTTGATTGTAGTGATGAAAATTCTCTCCCGTACCGTGCACCTAATGGGGTTCTACCCACTGTTGGCCAGAAGAGATATTTTAAGCACAGCATTGACTGGTGAACTAGCGCCACTCACAAGAGCAGAGCGTGTGGCTGTTTTTGCTTTCCAAATGCATAGAGTACATGACTCCCATCTCTAAAACTCTTTTGGAATCTTTTATTGTTTCACAGAAGGTCTGCTGATACTGGAAACTTAATTGAAAAATGGTTATGAGTGACGTGGCTGTCTTTGACTTGGTTTCTTTCCCCTATCAAACTCAAATTATTTATCCCTAGCTTGCCTCAAATTTCCATGACTTCTGACCGGCAGCATGCCACTGCATGTTATGGAAAATTTTGAATCTCGCCATAGAAATTTTGTTTTAGCAAATTGTGGTAGAAATAGACCATCGAACAACTTGCATTCAAATGTTTTCTGCTCCCTTTTCTGGGGACTCCAACAGTTAATGTATTTCGTCGAATTTACTCTGCGATCTAGTTAACGTTTTTCTAGTACATGTACAACCAACACCAGAGTACATTTGTACTCTGAATAAAGCGTACCATTATGTTGGTAATGTGCACAGGTCTCATTGATATATTGGCTATTGGACTGATTATCAGTACCTTCTATACACACATGGACTTATGATTGGCTACAAGCGATCGGTCAAATGTTCTGGGTGCTGTAATTTAAGTTAGCTTGAAGTTGTGCGATCACAACGGATTGTCTAGACCGGTCCCAACCAGTCAGTATCCCATAACCAGTCCTCACCAGTATACAAAATCAGTGCCGGCAATATTACACTGAGTTCAGTAGTATGACCATGCCGGCCAAGTGTGTTACACTTATTATCCTGAGAATTGATTGGTCTACCAACTTTTCAACAAAGACCAATGCATTCTAGTTAGAGGAGGACAACTCTTATGTTTTATAAACCACTACAAGCCCACAAGCTAGCCTTAGTGCGCGGGAATTTGTCCAATGTATAATACCAAGTGTCACCGCAAACCTATACTGTGGGTCTTGGGTTGTGTTTTTAGATTTGTTGATAGAAGGCTATGGAAGACGAAGAGGACCCATTGATTTCAGCAGCTCCAGAGTCAACAAAATGGACGAGAACGCAGAAAATTGTGTTCTTTTCGACGTGTGCTGGCTCGTTTCTGTGTAACTCCTGTATCTCCCTACCATCTCCCTTTCTACCGAAATTGGTAAGATCACGCTACACATACCAAAACCTGAATTCTATGCTATGCTTGACTATTATGCTCTGAACCGGCTTATAACCATGTTTGTAAGCCTCGTAAAGCACTCAACAATGAGGTAGTACGAAATTGGAGACTCCTGCTGTGACTTCAATGGTTAATTGCTTGGTCATATCAGCTGAGGCGTTGCCTCAAGTCCTGCCAACTAAAAACTGGCCAAATTTTAAACAAATCCCAGAGTTGATCGATTTTGCGGGCATCCACCTTGGTATTCCGCCCTGCACCTTAAAGGTGTTTTTCCACTCCATTCGGGCATCTAGTATGCCTCGAACCGGAAGCAGGACTGTTCTGGCTCGGGCGTAGGACTTATCCGAGGGCCCTTTTCACTCCAAACAGATCCGTCGGACGCGCGATCCCAGATGACTTTGGAGCCAACCAATGGGGCCGAACCGGTGTTTCCGGAAACGACACAATTCTTTGCTCATAACTTCAAAAGAAAGTCAATTCATTATTCAATTCTTTCACTACAGGTTGCCTCTCTATCCAGTGCAACTTCGTGCTGTTAGTGGAGTGAATATTGTCGCGAAATCAAACAAATTTCCCTTTTCAATGATCCTAGTGTGAGACCGGAAACGAGTGAAGGTTGCTAGGTACTCCGTGGAAGACCATTTGATTGGTTGATGAGTCGGGCGTCGTACTCATTTTGTCTCTAGGAGACAAACGGTCGGGCGTCCGAGAGAGCGTCCGAGGCGGACCCGACGACGCTTTTTCACTCCATTTTGGGGTAAGACATCCGTCTCGAGCGTCCGGTCCGAGGCGGACCGGACGCCCGATAGAGTGAAAAAGCGCCTTGAGCTGATCCTTTTATCTGATCAGGCTGAGGAAGAGTGTCACACGCACCACATCACTTCATGGTGCCTAGAACCGTTCACAAGACATGCTAGCCAGTTGCCTGACGCTAGGTGATTACTACCTGAATTTTGTATTTTGGCTAGAATAACATCTGTTTAGTCACAGTGATTGGGTAGATATGCTTGATTGCATACACAGCTGATTCGTTGGTGTATCAAGCTAATGATTCAATGGTTTATCAAGCTGCTACCTAGATGCTGCAGCTATTGACAAAGTTTTAATAAAAAAGGCTATGCTTTTGTCAGGCTACTGACTCGTGGCTGTGACTTGCACCGACATTTACTAACGACTAACATTTTTATATTGCAGAATGAAGATCATCAAGTGTCTGGCTCAATAACTGGATGGATGCTGGGAGTTGCCTCGCTCACATCATTTTTTATCACCCCGGTTTTCGGCAAACTTGTATGTATCGTGGCATGACATCGCTTATTCGGATCGAATATTTGGATTGACAAGTGATATGCATGTGTTTCTATGAGCTCTAGCCGGACTGAACTATTCCCACACTACACTGATCACATCTGTTAAGAGTCCCACACGAATAGCAGCTGTAATATCCACATAAAATAAAATTAGGCTATCTGTCCTATGATTATCAGTGAAATTCATTCCTGGACAATGCCCAATAAAATATCTACTTGTGCTAAAGTCAGGGTTTTTATGCCCAGGCCTCTCTCTAGTTTATTTGTTTCTAGTTTGAGAAATGGGCTAGGGCACTGATTTTCAGTCATACAAATGAAAACTTGGTAGTACTCGTCCATGGGCGAGCTGTCACCCCCATGTTGGGGGGGGGTATCCACAACCATTTTTGTTTGGTTGAATCTCCCAGTTTATTTTCTGCCTTGTAATCACAATGGTATGGCCACAACAACTCCAGATGATTAACCTACCTGCACAGTATGTCATGGTGTCTTTTCATTTCTTGTAGTTGCCAAGGATTGGTTTCCATTTCATGTTCAGTTTTGGTCTGTTCTTTGCTGGTGGCTGCACAGTTTTATTTGGTAAGTCTTTACTATGAGGACTCCGTGTGGGTGGGTTGTTGCAGTGACATAAAGGTCACTGCTTGTTGTTAAAGGGGTTGCGTCATGGCCAAAAGTGTCTTCACTTGTTTTCAGATTCTGAAGCCTACCGTGAATAAATGGGCCCAATATCCAGCTCAAAAGGAAGCTAGCTATAGCCCTATCCAATGCGCATACTTAGAGCCCTTGGTGATGCACTTCTCAGACCGTCGACGCAACAGAATTGGCCTTGAGATAGGAAATTAACACAGAGCTGTTGGTGTTTGCATTAATTTCTCGGTTTACGCGCTGATGTTTGGAAAATCCTCTTGCAGGTGGTATACTAGAGCTGTAGTTACACAAGTCTGAATAGAGAAAATGCTCAACAAAAATATAGAAATAGGGTTTCAGAGTGCAGTTTGTCATCTTTGTCAGCGAGCGTTAGTGCCATTATTGCGCAATTATAGAGGCCCAATCGCAATGACCTCTATTTAGGGCTGGGGAAACTGGCAAAGCACTTCTTATAACTTCAACTTTCTCCAATATTACGTTCAATTTTGAGTTCTACCTGATATTATGAGGGAGTAAAGATCATTAGGTTACTAAGTTTTAATAATTAGATCCCATTTTCTTTCTATTTGGGCCATTCGGGCCGTAGTTCTTCGAGTGACCGATATTCGTTTTTTGGAACAATACCACTCGCTATCGCTGCAATGAATACGGAGTTGCCTCCCTTTAACAAATGGGGTACACAACTCCAAAAGTGCATCTACATTTGACCATGACATAACCCCTTTGACTAGATTATTAAGTGGGTAAACAATACTGTATATCTAAAAAGCAGCACCCTATTACGCTATTACCCTATCACTCTGGGCTAGTTCACTCTGTAAATCAAAGGTCGTTCTTTAGCAATGGGCGTGTGAACCAACGTGTGACCAACTTGTACCGCCAAACTGTGTACCTGAGGTGGAGCGCCTCTCTTTTTCCCTAGCTTTGAAGAGAGCGGTATACACCTTCCCTACTGGGTTGACAGCGAGGGTTTTTGAACAATCCCGAACTCAACCAGTGGTGAGCGCTCTGCCATCTCAGCTGCAGCGCCTCCGATTTCAAACTGAGAGGATTGCAAATACAAAAGACAGCAGAACAATGAGAAGCCAAAACCAGGTTTTTCCTTCTGCAAGATTTTGCCTTCTGCTATATCTTATCACTTGATTTGCTTTCTGTAGGAACACTTGCCAGGATGCCACATGACCCTATTCTAGTCGACTGGGCGTATATTACATACGGCTTTTTGTTGCGAATCATGTATGCGTTTGGCTCTTCAGCTTTTCTCATTGCATCAATGGCCAGTATCCCTCTAGTCTTTGCTGGAGAGACAACTACTGTTCTGGTAAGCTAATGAATTAGACTGGATAAAGGTCCGTTGTGGTCAGCATCTGGGAATATATGCCCAAATGGTTTTGTCTGTTCTTTATATTAGAGAGCAAACAACTCCGCAATGGTGTCCATTCAATTTGCGGAGTTGTCTACATTTTCCATAGATTTTAGAGTGAGTTCAACGAAACTGTTCCGTCTTGGTGGAGGCACAATTCCGTGAGACTACCCGCAGTGTCCGTTTTGTGCTGCTGACTGATTGCTGATTTTTATAACAATGGACATGTCTCTTATACCCATAACAATAATAAAAGCAATGGCAGCAAATTCACTTCCTTACCCTGGCCAATACTAAGCGGTGACATAAATCTGTGATCAGCCACTACTCTTCCATAAACTCCTCAATGTTAACTGTAATGGGTTGTGTCTTGTAGGGTTATATTGAGACTGTGGTAGGTCTGGGAGTGATGCTAGGTCCTGCCATGGGTGGTGCTCTATTTAAGGTAAGAACTGTCTTGGCCATACATATCAGATCTAACCGCCATGCTGTCTTCTGTGTGTATCTTCATAGTCCAACGTTTCATCTGGCACCCACAATTAAGTGATCCTTTTGTTAAGGCTCACACAAAGCACCGGCTGAGAAAAAGTACGACACAACGCATTCTGTGCACATATCACTCCCACATGTAGAACATCAAGAAGCTATGTTTGTCACATTTTTTTCTATTTTTTAATTCAGCTCGGAGGTTTCATATTACCTTTTGCTACTATTGGAGGTTTAATGGTCCTATGTTCTGTGGTAATCTTCTTCATTTTGCCTGGTGAGTCAATACTTCTTTCGTATGCTAACCAACGTCAAGGGTTTGCAGAAATTGGCCTAATGAGTCGGTTGATTTAGCGTTTTCCAGAGTGCAACATTAGATTTTTTGCTTACACACGCTTGCTCCATAGAGAATATTGTTCTATGGGTGCATTGCCTCTTTTTACCGTCTGGATCTGAAACCGATGAGCCCGAACTGGGAATGAAACCAGGGACGCTATCCACTAAGCCTTCGGCTTACCCCGAGTCAATACTGAGCATATCCAAATGCTCTCAGCAGAATTTTTGATATCACACTGAAAGAATTCAAGGAATTAAAAACTGTCATCAGCGCGCAAGCTATTTCTTTCACAAAACATATTATTTGAGTAGCTCTGGGCTTTTTGGGTCCCTTGAGTTAGACGAATGAAGTAAGGAGTTGCCCTACATTACCAGCTAAATTGTGTAGTTCGCTAACCCTGCTTGGTCACGCCGAGTCATACCATAACTCAAAGATGTTAATTAAAAGGCCGGATATTGTTAGCACAAGACAGCCAGTTGACAACTGAGAGTTTGTATTGCCACGTGACTTTTGTGAGCTGACTACTTTTTCTGACCGTTCAGATGTACCTCAACGACACAGTTCCGAGGCGGATGTGGCTGATGATAAGACACTATGTCAAATTCTCACCTCTCCCAAGATGGCCCTCGCGCTGTTACTGGCTATGCTTGCTGGGGTGATCTGGTCAAGCATTGACCCCATCCTGGAACCAGAACTCAGAAAGAAGGTTGGCACGGACCCGCTATTGTTTAGCTTAGTACATAAACATATAAAATAATATAATATAATAGATATTATACTTTTATTGAGGTTACGTTACCCCTCTTTTGCTGTGTATGTGATGACCAGAGTGCGCTGTAACTAACATGCACTGTCACATCCACTTAGACTCTCCCCGAGTCCCTCCTTGACTTTGGTGCCGGAAGTGGTTAAAAATGGCGGTGCGATTTAAAAAGAATCTGGGCTATCATTGGTCACTGTCTGCTTGCCTCTGTCACAAAATAGTGCATGCAGTGCTTGCTCTGTATCGCTGGCGCACCGGAGGGTGATGTCATTTTCAGCGGTGTTTTATTAATAATCGCTGGTGTAAACAGCCCAGCGTTGATGCGTCATACTGCTAAGCGATTTCCGCATGGTGGTCGCTGTCGTGTAAATTTCCGTTAATTCCCCCGACTCTGGTTTAAAGTCTTGCTTTTTGCAGTCGATCGGTGGTAAGTAAACCAACGACCTTGAAATCAATGCTCGGCAATGTGATTGGATTCTGCTGACCCACAATTGTCTCATTAAGCTCCTACAGTATCTTTCGCTGCATAAGAGGTGCCCATTCTCTCTTTGCTCACACGCGGCTCAACTCACCAACCGTTTTTGGCCAGTTATATAAACCCATCTAATACCCCACTGAATCTGACTGCACCCCCGCAGCCTCTCTACCTGCCTCGCCTTCACTCACTAATCATTTGTATGCGGTATTTGACTTTTTTATTTTGACGCGAACATACTCTCTTTAATTATAACGAAGCGATCAAAACTGAAATCCGTTTTCCAAAGCCAGAAATTCATCAAGTTTGACATGCAGCTGACTAAGGGTGCGTTCTTTGCGTCGCATCACTTCATCGCATCCATTACCCCAGGAATTGATGCGACGACTGTTAGGTAGCCATCGTATCAATTGAATAAATCTATTAATAAATCTAGAACGGCTGAATAGATTTAATCTCAAGGCAAGCGGCAAGCATTTCTCTTATTGGTTGGTGGTTGTTCAAGAACGCGAATCAAAACGTACTAAGTCACTAGGCACAGCAAATCATATTTTCAGAGTAGTATTAACCTTTATGAGGTCATTTAGTTTGGTAATCCCTGTAGCAGCACATATCCGACTGACTAAACAGTTCCTTTGTCACTGGAGACACCGTTACTAGCGACTGACAACCACTAACTAAAGGCGTAGAAGAGATAAATGTTACTAACAGGAAGTTAGTTCTATCACTATGAGGGGGCTGTATGAATAGTGTAGAGGTCCAAATCTACTAGTGAAGCCAAGTAAAGAACACGGGTAGCAATTGTCGCATCAATGCAAAAGGGTGGATATTTTTTATCCGTTTTTAATTGCTTTATTGCCAATTGATGCAATCTTTTGATGCGGTGCTTCAGAGTCCAATTGATGCGACAGACTGCTTTCTCTGGCGAATGCAGCCTCACACTAGGTTGTTGTAGCCAAGCCTGATACATAAGAGTTTTCGTGGCAATCATCTGCCTTTTCACAGTCATCACAGTACCCAATGCTCCCTTAGTATTAGGTAATCGCACCATCACTAAACCAGGAGACACCACACGCTGATACATTATGCACCTAGAATCATCAGAGAGAGGATAACTCTATGAGTACACTGCTAATCACCCGTTCACACTGTCTTGTAGTATGGATTCACTGAAGAGATCAGTTCACTAACATTCCTGCTGCTATCTGTGGTTTATACCATAGCGACACCCGCCATTGGCAAACTACTGGACTCCGGGGTGAGCAATCCACATGTACAGCTCACTGCAGTGGTTTAACTAAATAATGCAGGTTCTTATTCAGCATTTATTGCAAAATTTTCTTTACGCCATAATGTTGATTTCTTAAATTCAGTTCTTGTCACTTTTGACATCTTCAGGATGTTATAGTTACCAAGGAAAGACTTTTCCCATATCATATAGATGTGATGTCTATGTAAAGAAAATCTCCACGTTAAAGTCTTTTTTCAATTGCAGTAAGTCCTGATGTGTTGATTGCCGGTACTGTCTGTGGAACTCCATTTTAAACCTCACGAAAAACCTGGGCTGCTATGGGGGTGATAAAAAATTATGTAGACTTGTTTGCTAAATAAGAGGGGCTTCCCGTCAGTTAATTTGTCGTTCTAATGGTGTTGCTGTACTGCGAGTTCACCCGGAGACCCCATGGAACTGCACCCGTGACATGGAGATGGGAAGCGTTTCCTGTGTGGGAGGACCTTACCCTGATGAGTGATTGCACACTTCATACTTTGATTGTAGTATTGCTGCAATGGATTCATTGTTATAATATTTGGTCTGATGCTATCTGTCGTCAACTTCCTGCTGGCCGGACCTTCCCCGCTTATACCTCAACTATCGAGGTTAGATATAACACTCTTCTCTACCATGATATATTTGATTTGATTTTAAAATATTATTTTACACGGAAATTTGAATTAGACAATAGATCTTTTTTACATTGAAGCACTTGGAGATCAGAGATTCTATTTAGTGAAACAGAACCAGGTGCTAGGAACAGGGTCCAGTAGGCAGTTCAAGCCAAAATCCAGGATAAAAAAAAGAACAGCAAAAAATGCTGTAAAACATAAATGCGAGGCAGAGTTCTGAAAATGTGTGAACTAGCCGCAAATTATGATGAAGTCTATTTCAAAGCTGAAGGGCTGTTACAGTAAAGACCGAATCTCCAGCTCGATTGTAGCAATTCTCATTCATTCACTCATGCATTCATCCATTCATAAAACCATCTACTCTATATCCATTGGCATTCTGAGGATAGGGCGGTGCGCTATGCGAATCACCGATACAGTTCTCTGTCTGTTTTAGACCATTGTGGTTGTTGCTGGTGAATATAGCCGTTATGGGCTTTTCTCTCAGCCTCATCATTCTGCCGACGATGGATATCATTTTCGCGACCGATAAGTATGTACCCAGGATATACTGTCTCATTGTATAATAGTAGTGTCCTTTCTTCGCAGTACCACAGACCAACACAGGAGCGGTCCTGTCGAATGCCATACTGTTGAGTCCTGCTTGTACAAGTACAATCCTCCTCGTTTCAAACATTGTTCACCATATTTTTTAAAACAGTCTCAGATCCATGCATCAAAAATATCAACTTACCTGGCTGAAATGATGTTACCCCTTCACCGCATAAAATGCTCAATAGTTTTCATATCCGTGTATCACAGTCTCTTCGAGTACTGTGTTGATGTAGAACCAAAAGATTCTTGTGTAGTGCCGGCCAAAGTTGGTATAGTCTGCAGAATGAACAGTATTCACTGAGAAATAATCTTTACACATTGTTATTTCAGAGATGACCTGGAACACTCATCTAAAACCAATAGTATGCTCGCTGGTCTCTGGACAGCAGCTTACGCCATAGGGTAACTATCAATCCTTGTCCATATCGCTGTACCTAGAGATGTGGGGCATTCAATCCCCTATTTCCACCATCATGTAATACATGTTGAAAATATCTGTGTTCTCCTTACCAAGATCATATTGTTTTACATGGCTGGCATCACTAAGCCAATTTGGCTTGTTTTGAAAATGCCTCATAGACTTGATACTGAATGGGCGGGCCTCCTTTATTTAGAGTGTATTAGGGGTCGCGTCGGTTTCACCTTAGACAGTTGCTAAGAACACGGTGAAACAAGTCAAACTCTTTGTACTCTTCGCCTGAAAAGTTGTTGACTTAGCAACCAGTGTTTTTTCTACCATTTATGGGTAGGCATTCACGATACCTGATGGCTAGGGAGATGAGACTTCTGTGGTTATTTGTTAGTCAGTTTATAGGTAATACTTACCAATGGCAGTTTGTACAGAATAGCCCTAGCTAACGCTGAACGTTTGTCATGCGCTTGCTTTGCTAAGCCAGATCAATCGGTGGCCATGCTGACTCCAAATTATTTTTTTGTATTTTGTATTTTCATTAGGAATTCATAAAAGATGACCTACTTCGTATATCCTAAATACATTGTACATTGAGTGAATTTTCGAACAAATTGCTAAAACAACGAAACATTTCATTTTTTGTCTAGGTCATATAAGCCTGGTGAGTCAGCAGCTTGACTACCGGATACGTGTTTAGCTAGGGAGGAAACCGACGGGAATCGCTAAGCTCCGTCCACCATCATGTTGTGTCTCACCTTATCAGGCATTTGAGGCAGCAGGTTTTAAGCGAGATCTTCCAAGATATGATATCAGGGGTACATTGTGAGACCATGTTTTTCAGTTCACTTACACTTTAACATTGCGATCCGACGAGGGAGAAAGCACAGAGCGACTTGCAATAAAACCTGGGTTACCTGATCCAAGTCGAATACGGTACCCACTAAGTCATACTGGCTGCACTGGCTTGTGTCTCACTATAATTTGGATTGTTTTGTAGAGACTTCGCTGGTCCAACCTTCTCTGGTATAGTGGTAGAAAATCAGTCATTTGGCTGGGCGATGACGTACTATTCGATAACTTGTGCTGCTGTTATAGTGATTATAATTGTGTTCAAAATCTATGATAAATGTAAAGGCGAAGTTCTCGAGGGTGATGAGTACGAAAGGCAGGCGCTCCTACAGCCACCTATCTGAGTAAGTCCTAGCGGTGAAAGGAATAGGGTTGTACTACAAAAGTGATTCCTAAATATTGATATGAATAGTGTGTCGGCAATCATCAATCTCATGGTCAAGCAAACTCATTCTCTTGTGATGATCTAAGTAGGAATGACCCACGCTGAAATCACTACAAATATTTCGAATGCTCCGATCTTTATATTAAAGAGCAAACAACTCCGCATTAGCATCCAATATACGGAGTCGTTTGAGTCCAAAGAAACTTCTCCGTTTTTATGATGTCACAAATGATGAGACTGGCTGCAGGATGACCCTTGTACTGCGACCCGATTGCTAATCTGCACGCTCATATCAATGTTTTAAATGAATAGGAATTCCTATAAAATGAGTTTCTACACGTTGCACATCCTGTCACATGCCTATTTTACATATAAACCCTTTTCAGTTGCCTCAAACGTTGTTTTCATGAGCTATGAGTGGTAATAAAACTCTCATCTGCCTCATTTTGGGTAAAGATTGACTGTCGAAAGTGTATGACCCCCTAAGATTTGCATCTGACTGCTATGACAATTACTACTTCAACAATTACAAATATGTAAACTCTTTTTAGGTGCGTGCCTTCAAATAGTTGAGACTTCAACCTGTGAATTTCAACAATTTGGTGCTTTAATGATTGAAATATTATATAACATTGATATCAGCTCTATGGATCCCTTGCATGGACCAGACGCTGTTAACTCTGCCATTTCGCGCGCACTGCGTTTTTAATCGGCCTCGCTGACACACTACTTAATAATTACGGGATTTCCATTTCATTGAACTAACTTAATTTTCCATTGCCTTCTCTACAGTCAAATATTCTCTCTAGCTGAGCTTCAAAGCCTTCATCCATTTGGCAATGTTCTCTCCTTTTAACGTTTACGCTGTATTCCAAGCCACTATGTTGGTATCACATGACTATATTATTCTCACTGTTCTGCATTCTCCATTTTGTATAATGATTTGTGCCAATACTCTCAGTGGATGTTCCTATACATTGGGACCTTCATTTTATTTTAATTCTTTAAAATTACCGGTTTCATGGTTTATCTCTGATCTAATAAAAAGTTCTCAACAAATGTATGCATTAATCGCCAGACTTCAGGTCACTGGATTTTTAAAGGATAAAACATCACTTCGTAAGCAACCTTGCCTTTCACCCAGATAGTCGCAATTTATGTTTTTAATAGTTACCTAATCCACCGAAATGGAAACTAACCTCAAGGCAGCAATTGTGATGATGCTTTCTTTCCCGTACACAGCGCCGAATCTACATCGGCTGAAGCCGGTGGCCGACACTAATGTTTAGATTGACTCGTTGTCATGCAACATAATGGTGATAGCGTAGAGATTGGTGCAATAGTCCTGGTTATCGGTTCTGATGCTTGAATGCTCTAAGCTTGGGCTTAAAGCGCGAGTAAGTGACATGTCACTGCTCGATCGTTTGAAAGTGTTCTGTGTTGTATTGACAAAGAATGTTGCAGAAGGCAAAATTACACCCATTTTCAACTACTTTACCTAACCTTCTCCAGGAATTATTAGTTTGTCACACGGCTTCTATTATACCCAACATCTACTGCCACTAGCAAGTTACTGATCAACATTTCCATTATGCAACAATATTCATACAAATACAGAATAATCATACTATACTTCTGCATGTGAGACAAAAGATATTATAGCTGATCGACTTACAAAAGTTTTATAATTGAGTAAAAATTGATCTGATTTATGCTAAATAGAAAATAATGTGATTAAATCTTGTATCCAAGGCTGGCCCAGCAACCAACACATGGCATAGCTGTGATAAATGTGATATTACATAGAAGCAGACGCATGGTGGACATTTCAATATGGCTCCTGCCTCTTTAGAGCCACCTACATTGACTCCGCCGGGTCGACCGCTGCTTAAATTCAGGACACAGACGACTTTTGACATGTCTCCAAACATCCCTACTGGCAGGTAGGCCATCATTTTCTGTATTCTCAATTTTACCGTATTTGGTTTGAGTCACAGTTTGGGCGACTAATGTCTAGTGATGTGAAAAGTGGCATCAACTAAAATGCTTAAAATCTGGAAGGACACAGGGGGACAGAGTGCTCCCGCTACAGCAATTTCAGCTCAAAAGGTCAAGGAAAAAATATTCCATTCACAACATGGCCTTGAAATTAAGCTGCCATGGCAAATTTATATTGGCTTTACGCGGTAAAAACTTACCACCCTATCTAAAGCATGGCACACTGTGTATATACATCTGTACCTTCAGCATAGATTATATTGCGGTTTGTATGCCACAAGGATACAAAAGACATGGGATGGGATAAAATTGGGCCGACTTGATGCTCAGTTATAATACACTTCATGGGATAGAGCTCATGCAGTGGTAGAGCACCAGGCTCACAACCGTGAGAGCCTGGGTTCGAATGTCCCGGTCATAGCTGGCTCCCATGGTGAGTGTGAGCTTCTCACTTTAATCCTGGCACAAAACAATCCTCGCTATGTGGTTGAGCATTGATACTGACACACTTGTAGTGTTCCAGACTAAACCATAGCTGGCAACAAAACACATTTAACCCCATCGCCGTAACAGTAAGGTGGTCATACAGAAAAATAGTGCACTAATGAGAATCATAAGTTCTGGATTACAACTGAGATACTGTTACAGTATTATACAGTATAGTACGGCACAATACAATATAATACAGTACTATACTGTAGTATATACTATATATTATAGTATATAATACAGTATAATACTGCTGCATGATATAAGGAAAGATTAGGCACAATCTATCTCTCTATATCACCAGGTTGAAACATGCCTGTATGGCCCGGATTACTATCCATCCATACATACAATGATGCCTGAATGCAGGTCAACATTGCACTGTGCATAATGAACAAGTGATTTGAAATTTCTTGAAACCTTTAAATGGTTAAACATAGTTAGCCATCAATATTTTCGTACTTAGCCCTTTGGCTTTTTAGTATTCCCTCTAGGTCGGATTACCCGTTCATTATTGACAAAATGGCCACCATACATTATTTCAACATGCCTTCCTTGGCATAGGAAACCCCAAAGAACAATTTAATACTTTTGTGAGTAACTATTGACTTTTGGTTGGTGTTTGCTATGATAGGATTCTCTTTCATTTAGACTAACTATACTTTAAGCTAAGAGCAGTTTGAGGTGAAATCGCTATATCCATTTGATATTCATATCACCAATATGCAAATAAAGACCAATTTACTGTTAGCCAATTGTTTTCAAGTGGTTCGGTGAACATCCGAATCGACCATTGCTGACTAGGGCGGCTCTCATACCGGCTGCCGGATAGTGGCGCCCTTGTGTTAGTATAATGACGAGAGAGAAGGAGATGACTTTCCTTCGGGAGATCACATTAAATGACTTGGAAGTATTCAAGAAGCCACGCAGAAGGTACCTTAAAAATCAGCGCATTTTCTTAGGCAATTTTTTCATATTTGTATGCTTGTTTCACCCAATGGCATGTGTCACTGTTCCAACCATGGGAAAACTTATTATTATAAAAATTTTATTCACATTTCTCATTAATTCACCTACTTCATACTCGGTTGGCGATTATATCTTTGTAAATAGATTTAATACACCTTTGGGTGTTTCTACGAAAAGTTTGTTGGCCCATTATATATAGTTAGTTGGATTGGTATTAACATTGCAAAACTAATGCTCAAAATCAGAATCAGTGTATACGTCAGTCTGGTCTGATTGAAACGCGCTCTCTACAGATTTTTAAACTAGTTACAAGCTGAGAGTAAAGTTATACTAGTTTTTTAAATGTGAGCAAATCTAACCTGTTTTTATTGTTTTAAAGTCATAGTGAAAGGAATTATATATTGTCATTCAGACACGCGTTTCTTTTTTATTCTACTTGAGCATTTAGCCATCTTACGTATTTGACGGTCCTCTTAAGCCTGAAGCTTGTTGGAATGGTAAATGTGAGCAGCTCATACTCACAGCCAGACAATCATTCTCTCCATTCATGACACAATTGCCATTTTTTATTTTTTTAAATCTCATTTTTTCCCATCACTCGCAGGAAGAAGAAGGAAGAGCTTACAGAGGAAGAGATCATTCTGAGAGAAGCGAAGGCGAATCAGGAAATCGTCAATGCTGAGAGAGTTCGCATCAGCAAATTTCGGAAGCAAAACAATGCAGCATTCACCATACAAAAAGCATGGAAAATGTGAGTTAGCGGATCTAATGCAGTAGTAGGCGTACACAGAGGAATCTTCACCACAATATTTCTCATGCTTGTCAGCCTGTCAGGGCAGAGTATGATTTTGATTAAGACATGGTCCAGTGTATCAGAGAATGCAGAGTTTTTATTTTACTCAAGCACTTGGCCATCATATTTAACACACCTGCTAAGCTCGAGACTTATTGGAGCGACAGCAGCTAGGAATTGTGTGAGGACCTCATACCCACAGATACCCACAGATACCCACAGATACCCACAGATACCCACAGATACCCACAGATACCCACAGATACCCACAGATACCCACAGATACTCACAGATACCCACAGATACTCACAGATACCCACAGATACTCACAGATACCCACAGACC
>Ga0224501_10001129_pt1 | contig 20512 bp, 17 predicted proteins | sample SF_Oct11_sed_USG_4_FD_169105 | JGI IMG/M metagenome (GOLD analysis project Ga0224501, IMG submission 169105) | Sediment microbial communities from San Francisco Bay, California, United States - SF_Oct11_sed_USGS_8_1 | ecosystem: Environmental > Aquatic > Marine > Sediment | place: USA...
TACTTATAAACAGTACACAATAGTTAGTATCCGTTACACAAGAGAGACAAGTCGAAATCTATTGTGCTGTTTGTTAGGCAGAACATGTACAAAGATTCTTTCTATGCGTTCACCGGCCTGTACTCCGGCGTATATAGGACTATCAGGATATGGGTTTAAAGTCTCTTTGGACAGCATCATGGTACCGTTTGTATCAGCGTTTAAGGTCATGTCATGTCCAATCGCCACCTGAAGCAACATAAGATTCATTGAAACAACATCCTAATACATTTTCATTGTTCTACATGCCAGCCGGCCAACCGACGGAGTTTGAGACTTATTCTAGAGTGTTACAAACTAGGAATTATGTAGTATTTTGCTCATGCCCTCGGCGAGAGCCCAACTCGACGAAGGCTTGAACCCATGATTCTTTGATATTGAGTCGGGTGCTTTAGCCTTGGAGCTATCTTGCACCGTATCCTGATTGTATCTGCACCTAAAGGATGGCTATTACCCACAGCAACATAAGTACAAAAAGACACAACATAGTGTCTTAGAATGGAAGCTCTTGCACTTTAATTTTACACTGACTCACATTTTCACCAGGATAATAGCGTAGTTGTAGCTGTGTTGCTAAAACTTGTCCTTTATGCACGGCATCACCTTCTTCAACTTTGAAACCTCGAGGAATTTTCCGGCTCGGAGTTCGTTTGTTTTTGGAAATTCCTCCCGCCGTTTTAGATGCATGCCTTACAAGAACCCCTATAACAAGGTATTTCATCCTAAGAAAAGTCACAATTTGCATTAACATATATAACATGTAGAGTCTATAGCTTACCTTCAACTCCTGAAATTGGGATTTGTGCTTAACAACAACATTGTTTATACACAAAAGTTGAAACAAAAAAACTCTTGAAATAAAAATGTCTGCTAAACTTGGAGGCTATTTACCAATCGACCTTTTCAGAAAGATTCCACCTGAGAAAACTATACTATCAAAATCAGATGTTTGTGTTGTGTATTTGCCTTCTACCAAAAATCAGATCAGTCAGTCAGTGACTGTCAGTGTCACAACATATATCAACTGGGCCAACTGTCAAAATGATGATGATTCATCAATTGATGATTCAGTCAGTCATTGACACTTCTAGCGACAGTGTTACCAGCTAGCTCAGCTAGTTGGCCAGTCACAGTGAATTATTCGTGCGGTGAGTTATCACGAGTGACTAATGATCACGATACCACAGTCCAGATGGTGATCTGTGACCGATTGACTCACTTACCCGTTACCGTCACCGAGCACTAACTAAGTAGTTAATAGTGAGTCATTGAGAGTTACTGGTAGTAGGTGCGAGGGTTCAGTATGATCCCCCTGTATGGGATTAGGCAAGCTTGTGGTAGCTTGCCAGCCTTGCCTGCAAGCGTGATGATATTGATAGCTTTCTTACAAGATTGTGGATAGCTTTCCTACAAACGGGTCGACAGCTTGTGGGGGGCATTTTAGAGCTGGTACCCGGAGAGGTAAGTCATGTCTAACTTACCGTCAGTTCGTTACAGTGACTTTGAGTGAATTCAGTCAATGACGAGTGACTGACGAAGTCACAATCAGCCACTGACGACTGACACTGAGCCAGTCACTCAGTGTCAGTATCACTCACTCACTCTCAGTCGCTGAGTGTGAGTGTCACTGTCAGACTCAGAGTCAGAGTGAGACCGAGAGTCAGACTCAGAGTGTCACTCACCACTGTCAGTGTCAGACTCAAACGTCAGACTGAGACTACTCCGTCACTAGTTAGTAACTCAGCAGTAAGTGTCACCTTACAGTCACAGTCACTGAGTCGGTCTCACTCTCACTCTCAGTCCAGTGTGACTGTGAGTGTGAGTGTCGCCGCGGCCGTCGGAACTCAGTATTGAGTGGAAGATCAGCTGGCAACGCATATGGACAATGGTTGACTGAAAATTGCCGCTCATCTTTCTCTATGGTAATGGTGCAATCTCTAAAAAACGTTTCATAATCCTTACCGGAGACGCCAAGCAGTTGTATATTTTGCATGAAAGGAGATCCTAACGGGCAAAACCTGGTCGCGATGGGAGTCGCCATGTTGCTATTAGAGGCCTTTTTAAAGGGACTCTACTTTAGTTGTCCGCGTTATAGGTGGGAGAGGCTGCAAAGTTGGAAGCGTCGTGAAAATAAATGACTCCATAGTCCATGAAGAAAAACCGAAAAGATCCGTACGAATGGAGCAGACAATTTCAGTGGCATATGGTTCCATATCATTGCCTGAATTTCACCGAAAGCAACTACAAGCCTCTTCTATGTTATCATTTACGAGTAACTTGAGGTAGCAGACTACTCGCTACTACCCTCCGGCCAGTGACCGAGCATAAAAATGTTTCTACCCTCATGCAGGTTACAGCATCTAGCTTATTGTTATCTTGGAATCTATCTATTTGAAGCACTCATAGCACTCCAGGAGAGGTGATACCCATTGATAACTGTTGCCTCACGCTTGCTCCTCAAAGGAACCGAAGCAATCAACCAATAGCTACACATCCGTATTACGTGGCTGTATTATTATGTGGCTGAGATGTTGATTTGATATACGCAATACCTTTGCATTTAAGGACAAGATAAGACAACTATACATCCCACTTCCCCCCTTATCTATTCTTTATCATGTTTATATTCCATTGCTCAAATCCCATAACACACAATCCACAAATTGCCAACCAACATATAGTAAAACACATATCATTATTTATCACACGCTACATATTATTTGTTAAAACAGCACACTGAAGAGAAGCTTAACCATGTTTGAAGCTACTCAGTCGCCTCTGTCATAAAAGCGCATGCGCTTCCAGTGAAAGTGCAGGCAGATGATAATTTCCATTCTACTATATCTATACAACAATACAACATGTACACAAAAGTACAAAACATTACAAATATAATATGGCTTGATAGGCACTCGGTCTAACTCCACTGGTCCTAAATGCCCGACAGCTCAATGTTAGATGATTTAGAATATGGAAAGCTTACGAGTGTGCTATGTGCCCACTAGGAAAATCAGAATCATTGGACCCAAGTTGTGATACAAAGGTTTGACTTTCTGGAATTGTGTTGAGTGCCACACTGGGTCTAGGCTCATCGCCGATTGGACTTCGTTCATAGCCTGAATACCGAGCAACGCTTTGCAGCTTCCTTGATGTAATTTTCACTGCTTTCTGGATAAAGAGTTGATGGAAAAGCTGTCGATAAGCACGGCTCATAATGCTGTATAGTATGACGTTGACAGTAAATGCTAGCAGCGTTATCAAATCAATGAGCTCGCCGAGGTACTCATAGACTGCAAACATGCGCGTTACCGCCACGTAAATGACAAGAATACCATGCGGCATCTCTATACATAAGAAAAGTACAACAACTGCTAGTAGCATACGAGTTGTTTGGATGTGTTCATTACTCGTTTTATTCTCTGATGCTCCCTCCGTGTGTAGACGCTTTCGTCTCTCCGTGGCTTCGCGTAGAATCCGTATGAGAAAAGCGGTGAAGAGAATCAATAGAATAGATGGTATGAACTTTCCCATCACGGCAAAAAGCCAGAAATTGAATGTAATTAGAGTTGTGTGATGTTGATTTGGTCCGACTGTGTAGGAGAGACACTTGACTGGGCCACCGCATAGTCGTACCTCTATCACAGAGTTCACTACAGAGTTAGGAACGCATACCAAAGCACTGGCAGCAATGGTAAGGCACCCGGCCAAGACAGCACGACGATAAGAACAAAGTCTAGCTGAGTGGATGGCAAACTGTACGAAAATAAATCTGAAGCATGCAGTGCAGATTATCAGCCAGGCAGCAGTCATATGCAACCAAACAGCGGTATCAGCGAAGAAGAGGAGATATCGGGCGTGATGAGGGCTATATGTATACAGAACCCCTAGATCCGCCTCTCGACGCACATTAAACAGGATGATATAGGGAATGTATATAAGCTGCAGCAAGAGTTGACAGACGCCTAGCATGGTCAGTAGCAGATTCACCTGATTCCGCATCTTAGGGTGAACCAATACCGCGATGTTCATGCTGTTAAAGACGAGCCCGATGAGGCATACACAGAGGGAGATAACTCCATGCGGACCGGTATAAGCCTGAGCGAACACTCCCAGAGATGTGAGAGAAAGCTCATCCACGCTCTCCGTAGTTAAATTGGTAGGAAAAGTCGTATTACTCCAATCCATTACTGCCAAGAGACAAGCTAATTCAATCTTCTGCAGCGTCAATGGTATGTTTTGTGATCAGTAATTAGATTCAATATTGTCATTCAGCTCTCCTTACTGTATTAATTACCGTAGACTCAAACAAGTGCAGTGATATTGGTGGTCAGCGTCTTCAAACTGTGGGTCCTGAATCTACAGAGAATGAGCAAACTTATTACTATTTACACAGAACAAGTTAAGTGTATAATTTGGTGATGCCTTTCACTTCCTGTTATGATTTGAAACCCCAGCGACATAAAGGAAACTCGCCGCCGAGGGCAGCACTATATATAGTGTATAAGAATCATCAGAGCGTAACGCTCCACTTCGCAATAACAGGTCAGCGTCGACAGGAACGACGAATGACCTGAAGGCCCTCTGCATGGCGATTGGTTTTCATTATCTTGTTTGTGAGCTCCTGAAGTAAAAACGAAAGTTATCTAAACAATAAACCACTGAAGATTCGTGTGAAAAAGTGTTGATTGCATGCGAAAAGCAAATTACATACCTCATGCAATACATACACTTGTATTGACTGCGAGTGAGGCGCTGTAGAAATACTAAGATGTAAGCAAAGGAGCTTGTATCACCATGTTTGTTTGCAGAATGGACTTGTGCCTTTCTGTCATACGATACATTATGTTCCATGATATTATAAATTGTTTTCTTACCGACTTTTAGCTCAATATCGACTTTGCAGGGTTTTATTGACAGTTGGGCAGTTTGCAATCTTTATGCTAACAACGGTTTATCTCTCCCATTGGCTGTCTTGACTATTCCAATAATTGCCTCATCACTTCATCACTCTAACTATGGATTTATGATATTATTCTATCTACACCTTAGTCTCCTTATCTCCCGTCAGAGTACAGTCATTGAGGAAGCTTTCTTCAATCCCGCCAACACACAAGTTTATCAGAGAGTTGCCTTTGATACTCCTCGTTTTTTCTTTGCGCCTAGTTTCGTGACAACATGCTTAGGCAGGTAAAATTCACATCTTCTGCTGCTCCCCGAAGCAGAAAAAACCGTGGCCTCTATTTTGGATGCTGAGGTTTATAATCTTAATATCACATGATCACCATCTGCTTTGTAACTGTTGGAATCTATTGGAATTTACTGGCCACCATCTCCTAGCAATTAGGTTCAATCTGCACGCGAACTAATTGATGGGATGAAGACAGCATTGAACATTGGTCACAAACTGCTCAGCTCAACCTATAATCAGTTTCTATTAGCTAAGTTTCTATAATAACCACCAGGAGGTACCAGTATAAAATGGGTGCCCGTGGTCATTCACAGGCGGTCCATTCAGCATTGACCGCCGATCTGTCATTTTGACTCTGCGCCGCCATTTTTCACTTCTCTCATTTAATGGCAAAGCAAATTTGTATGGGAATGTCAGGCTATGCATTTATACAGCAAATCGGGATCACTAATCCCATTTCGTTTATCTCATGTTAACTTTTATTAAACCCAAGAGTCGTCACAGGCATGACACTATTAGCGCACATGTCTAAAATCTAATAAAGTTAATGTACTCAACTCAACTCAATAACACATACCTCGGGCATTATCGGAGCAGCAAAACAGTCATAAAGCAGTCCTAAGATAACCCCGAGAAGGTAACATGCTCGGTGAATATATACCTACCTTATTGCTTGCTGTGTATCAACTCACTAGAGAGATTGCTTCCTCGTCAGCCCACAGTGTGTGGGGTTTTACTTCTGCTAAAACAGTTGGGTCGTAAAGTGCTACGGTACTCGGTTGGCCCAGCAACCCCCTGATTTACGCAAGTGGTTGAGAAGTATGCAGACACCAGCGCAACATAGTACCATAGGAATCATTGCCAAATGGACATCAAACAAATCAGTCAGGCATTTAAGGATATCCTACATATATACTCACGGCCAAATGGCTCCAGTGACTCCTGTTATAGCTAATGTCACAGACCTATACAAAGGTACAAGCACACCTGTAGAGTTACTATCAAAACCATTGAACCTGTACGATGCTATAATTATTATAACGAATGTGACATAAATGATGGTAGATAACAGCAAGAACAGCTCATAAGTGCCTATTACTCACCGGCATGCGATACATATAGATAGTTACCCAGCCAACTGTGACAGCCTTATTATATTCAATAAGTATAAATCGCGTCCAAACACGCGCTAACACGAGTGCAATAACAGAGGGGGAATGACTCCAAACATGATAGCCAGCATGCATAATGTCTGATCTAGCATGCACTGATTCGGGTACGTGGTGCAAAATTTGGACTCTAATACCAGAAAGGAGAGTCCACAGGATTTACCGTGTGGGGACCTCGCACCACCCGGCTCGAGGTCATACGCCATCACATTGGCCTAATGGCAACGAAACTGTTAGGGCTCGCTCAAGACACATCAGCAGCCCTATATAGGATGGCAGTATGGTTGTGTAAACGCATTATGATGACCATTCAGATGTGCAAAAGAAAAGCAGCATCATACAGTGCCAAACTGCTCAATCAGCCGATTTGTTTCGCTGATAAGTTATAGCACCATAACGACGATTTGTGGTTTTTTCTTGATCATGATCTAAATTACTCGGGTTATACTAATCACCCATAGCATACGCCCTCTAGTTATGACTTCATACACATGGCATGACATGACGCATACTCGTAAGTGTGAGACATTCTCGTGTGCTCCAATCCTCTTCACCCGACGATCCGCTTCATCGCCTATGAATTGCTACAGCATGCGCATAATTTCCACACTGGACTTTTGCCATTTGCATACCCGATCCGCCTAGGAATTAACACATCGTATGTAAAATTTCTCCGCTCGATCTTTGCCACATACCTGATCTGCCTAAAAATTGCTACAGCCTGTGTATAATCTCGACATTCAACTATTGCTATATACCTGATCTGCACTAGATTTGCTACAGCTTGCGCGTAATTTCCACATTCGACTATTGCCATATACCTGATCCGCACTGGATAAATATTATGCAGGAAAAGACTGACAGTCACTGTCAGTATAATGTTACTGGTCTGATAATTATTTTTGGCTCGGTTGTGACTACATGTCTATATAATGAAGCGTATTGACTTAGATAAAAAATGAACACCCAGTGACTTGTGTTTTGTGGCTATAGAGAAACCGCTGTACTTATGTCATGATGAACCTGTTTAAAGAGCTATCCCCCTAAGAAGAGAGGGTTTTGGCTGATTTGTTAGAGCACTCGCCATCGGGCCCAGATTCAACATAGCTTGTGATCAAGATTTTTTTAAACAACTCTCTCTGTTCACCCAGCAGAAAATGGGTACTTGGCTCTCTTCATGGCAGGGGAAAGTGAAGGTGAAGAAGAAGAGCAGGGAGACCCCTCATCAGTTTTACTGTTGCCGGTACGAGTTGGCTCTTTAAAAGTCACTTCACACAACCATTGGGAAGGGGAACAACCATTACCTTTCACCCCTGAGAGCATGTATGAGAAATATGGTTTGATTTAGGCTTACAAGTCAATGGGCTAAATCGTTTTTACCAGGAAATAAATGAATGAAGTACCAGAAAAGAATATTTTATAATATTATCACTTCATTTGTACAATGTGTAGAATGTGAATAAAATTGCAAGTACTATAGAGTATATCACAAAACGAGCACAAAATAACTACCAGCAGACTACATATACATAACTCTGTTACAATACAGAGTGGTGAATAAGTGCCAAATTACACTTTTAACCTTATCTGCCCTTTTACAACAACTGGCCCCAATTAGAGTATCCTGTGTAAGTTTGGATGAACCGCGATACATACTCACAGAGTGACATCACTGATGCTGCCTTTGGGGCTGCCGGCAGCACTTGGGGTAGGGCTGACAGCTGAACTGTCCATACTGTTAGTGTTATTATTGTCAGTCAGTATCGTAGTACCCGTGGTTTCCGAATCTAATAGAGGCCTCGAGGTAGGATGTGTGTAGTCGGCAGCCGTCAGTGAATGCCATTCGGAGATACATTGGTTAGAGCCTTTAGGTGAACGCTGGGCTGACATGCTCGTCTTCATCGAATTCATCATGCTTGAGAACCGGTGAAAGCTATGAGATCGAGTCTGTCCCACTTGGCAAAACAGTCGAAAGAATGTTGTACGGAATTGTCTACTCATGATTGTGTAGAAAATAAAGTTGACAGAAAATGAAATCAGGGTTATGATATCGATCATTTCACCGAGAGCGAAGTAGATGCGGGCATAAAGGTGGTTAATGTCGCTTGTCACCACAATGATGAAGATACCATGCGGTAATTCCACTATTAAGAAAATAACAACTACAGCCAACAACATGCCTGTAGTACGATTATGTTCTTGATGGCGACGCGATTCTTCACACTTTCCCTTATACAGTAGCTGCTGACGCTTTCTTTCTACTTTTCTCATAATCATCAACAGCATTATGGTGAGGCCGGTGAGTAAAATACATGGCAAAATTTTACTAAAGCAGGCATACAGGGCCATGTTGAAGTTTGTATCAGCCCTGGCATAAACTGTATATACAGTTTCATTCTCCATGTGTCTGATCTCACCATCTACATAGCAAGGTGCGTGAGGCACCTCAACTATTTCATTGACGACCCAGTTAGGTATGCTCAACGCGCCATTTCCTATGATGATAACTGCTGAACAGATGTAAGCGTTTCGCATTGAACAGTATGACTTTCCATTATTTACGCCTAAAGTGAGCCAGCGAAATGTGGCAACAGCAATTGTGTGCCAGACGGCTATGCTGTGACAGACGACGACAAACGAGAGACAAAAATAGAGGTAGCGAGCAGACGCTCGACTCCGCACGAAGTATGGCTCCAATTGGGGATCGCGTAGAATATGGAAGTAGATAGCCTGGGGAAGGTTGGTCAGCATGAGAGCGCTAGCCGCGATAGCGATCATCATCAGTAGAAAGTTTATCGGAGAGACGATCATTTTAGGACGAGAGAGTACGACGATGTTAGCGATGTTGCCGAGTATACCGAGAACACATACTGTGGAAGCTAAATAGCCATGAATACTACCATAGGCAATTTCAAATCTATCGAGATTATCTGGCATGCTGCATTCCGACATATTATGAAGTCCGTGCCTGTCGGTAAAGAGATAAAGCGGCTTCTCGGTGGCCTCCATGCCTGCAACCAAAGGACTATGGGTGATTTATGATGAGTAAAAGGTAATGTGATTAGCTGGCTGTAGGGGTACATTATTACATAGTGGAAATGAGCAATAAGAAACAAGTAATTGCTGTGCGAAAATAAGTCAGTTTTCATGCATTGACCCGAGTTAAACATAAAAGCTATTAACTTTTCCATCAATGTTTAAGACATGTTATTGTTATACAGGTTGGGGTGCATGGTGTACTAAATGGCTTTTAGTCTGATTGCTAGTGAAATGGACTAAGTTAGAACCAAGGGTGTTTCTGAGGCTGAACAATTTATAATTCATTATCTGGGGGTTAATAATTTAAGGTTTTCTAGAATCAGATGTCCCCAATTGAGACTTAAAAGTGTCTAAGCGAACTTACCATTGACCTAACAAGTAGCAAGACTAAGCGGCGAATGAAAACAGGACTTCAATGGACTGATAATGCACTGTTATTACCATACTAATTAGCAGCGCTATGAAAGATATAGCTACAAGCTCAGAAAGAAAACTACGTGGTGGTGCAACAAATTCAACAAACATCTGGAGGTCTATGTGCGGACTTACCCCTACTGTGATAATCTGCTGAACTGACCACTAGAAATAGTAGACTAGAAATGAAGTGCTTTTCTAGCAGAGAGCTGCCTCATTGAATACTTTGTCAACATGACCTAGCAGTCTCCAAACAGAAGGGTGTTATCATGAAAACATGGCTAGATACACTTGCTTAGATCACACACTCTGTGGTTACGTAGAGGTGGTAAGAGCGATGTCAAAACGCAATGAATTGAGTAAAGTGAAAGCTCCAAACTGATGAACTAATAGTCAAGGGGCAGCTCCCTGGAGTGCAGTGATAACTGTTAGTAGCCTCAAACTATTTGAGCTATCACAGTCAGAGCAGATTGATTTTGGAAAAGTCAACAGCGTTTGATCACACTATATCAATAAGGAACAGTCTCCCTGAGTACGGTAGGAAAGGGGTTGGTATAATATCATTTCGGATTGGTATGTGGTTTCCCATGCGTAATAGGGTAGTGACATAGGAGTGTCTTTACGCATTACAGAGTGATACTGTAAAAACTCAACGTGTAGACTTATAACCACAATGCATCTTTGGCAGGCTCCCAGGGCAAAGAATTATCTCCAGAAGTAGAAGTATGCACTCAGGGACAGCCACAGGTAAAAAGAAAGGGGCTGCTCAGTGACCCGAGTACGAGAGAATGTGCAGGGAAGCTGCAGTTCAGCTTTCATGAAATAAGTGTGTGTAGATAACTTAAAGCCACCCAGTGGTGCGGCCTGCGTTGAATGACACGCCAGCCTCCGGTAGATCTCATATGAACCAATAAAATGGGTGATTTTCTGTATATCGGTTTATCTGTTTGCTTATGTGCAAAACTACAAGGTCTTATGATTTCAGAAACATTTCCGTGTTAATTCAGTATGATCATTTACTACAGAAGTCCAACCGAATGATTTTTCTGAAGATTTATTCATCAGTCGTGCGTTGCTAAAAACATGGGTTCTGTTCTGCGCGAACTTTTCTCTGGAATGCAGCTATTTCTCAATAATAAATAAGTCTAACTAGAAAAAATTGTTGTGTCCTATAGGTTAAATTTAAGGCCAAAGATACTGCACCGTAAAAAGGTAGCAGTGCACCGCACGAACAGGAACTATGGTATAATGGCCATCGAGTTTGGGTTGTTCGGTATTAGGGGGGATGGTAGGCAGGTTTGAGGCTTTAGAGACTGCTCTTCGGGTAATCTGTCTGGTGTAGGATCAGAGGCAATCACTATTAATCCCTGTTTATTCAATTGGCTAAGTGTGAATAAAATCAATATTCACATGTGTCTATCGAAAAACAGTCTATTTCAAGTACATAGCGTCGCCCCCAAAAGTCCTGATGGGAAAGCTTACCATTCAGTTTTGTAGGTGAGTCTTTGTCCCCAACAATATCTTCCAGGTGTTTAGCAGGTCAACTAAAATCAATGTGATTGATGAAACAACACTTGAACTGACATGAAGTTATAATGTTATTAATTGCTATAGCTTTAAGATGAGTGGTACATAGGCACTACACTGAGGTACAAGAATAGCCTTAGATTTATTAGGCAAACCTTAATAGTAATTTAAGAACCCAACGCATGGCTTGGTAAGCCCATCATTAGTCAGTGTCATCCAAAAGATGAAAAGGTAGAATGAAAGATGTGGTTGGTGCGAGAGGCAGTGCAAGTATATCAGAGTCCATGAGTCCACAATAGCTTCACAATAGCAAGAGCTACCTTACCTGCAACCCGAGTATATCGCGTAAACAACTAGGTCAGCTTTGTTGAACGCTTCTTATAGCGTAGAGAGGTCCTGATGAATGGTGAAAATCACTCGATGACGTTCTCCGGTCACATGGGTTATAGTGGTGACTGAGTCTATTCTCTTTCTCCACCTTCTAGAAATCAATAGATGAGTTAATTACGGAGTAGACTTATAGAAAGACGGAAGTTCCGGGCACGGTGGCAGGTGACGCCAACTCCTTTTCACCCTATAAAAGATTAACTCCTCTCACCAGAATATTCAGTCAACCTTTCCAGCTGTATTGTAGACTGATAGATAAACTCGCGCGTGCGTCCGCTCTAAGGGGCACTGAACAATTGATTTGTTTGAAACTGTATGCAGCTGTAGCAATTATCAGTTGAATATAGCACATTATTATCATCCAGATCCGCTTGCCGGGGAGGTGCTGACCGTTAGAGAGGCTGACCCAGCGTATTACCGACAATTCTCAATAGTGCTTCAAGATACACAAGTTGATATAAATCTGTATAATAAACTGGAACAGATTGAACCTGAGAGGTTTGCTTTGTGTCGCCTCACACACAGCTGATCTATTCTCTCTGTGGTTTATTAAGAAAATCATGATAGGTAATTACTCATGGTGCGTTTACTCAATAATTGCATGAAATTCTGCATTTATCTGCGATCTGCCATAAGATTAGATATGAGCTCATTTTCTTTTACGATATGACACAGTCACAGGAAACATGTAGTCGCAGGGAAGTGTCACACTGCCTATGACACATTGCACTATGACACAGTCTGTCATAGAATAGGAATATTGTGCCATCATCAAGAGTTGCAGGATGATGGCAGATCTGACACGCTGATATGGCTCAATCTGCGGCATGGTGATGATTAGTTGACACAGTTTGTTCGACTAGTTCTGTATCAGAATTCGTCTTATCAGGGACATTGTGAGCAAGTCGTTTTCTTGCCACTCAAAGGGTCCAACGGTTTCTTCCAGAACAGACAGAGATACCCACCAAAGGCGAACTCCCACCTGGAACCGACATGAAGTATGAGCCATGATGCACCACAATGTAGTTGCTTTATCTAGTTAATACAGAGAGGACATCACACATTGATGGTCTGAATGCAGCCAGCGATAACCTCATAAATAAATAGGTATCCGGTAGTGCATAATGTTTGTCATAGCAAATCACAATAGTAATTCTACTGTAGCCAGAATTGTAATAGTTAGCAACAATTGATAGCAATGATATTATTTCAACGTATGTGTAATGGCGATAAGAAGTACTCTCATCTGTCAACAAACTTAGTAACCAAAGTCATATCGAGTGTTACACATTGTACGTACTTAGAAGCGAGGGATCCTACATCTGCTAAGCTTTCACTGTAGGCGCTATAGGTCAGAACTATCTTGTTCTCTAAATGAATTGAAAGTTCTTTGAATTGAACTGCTAGCATTGACCGATAGCATCACATGTGCGGGACTTGTGATTCGACCAAACCTTCCTGTTGGCCGGGCAGTGACAACCTCAGGGAATAGTAATGTATTTAGCATAATTAAAAACTAAAAAAAAGTGGACAACACTGGAGAAACCAGATTTAATTGAAACTATTCACTCTATGTTGAGGTCATTCTGAACACGGGTTACTGTGGATGTTTATGAAGTCACGCCACATAAATTGTAATGTAAATTAATACGTACAAACTGTATAACTGAAATCAAATATATTGGGGGAAGATAACTCTAGACTAATAAAATTTCCCACGTAGCTGGGTGATTTGGCTCTTTGGCGTACGGCGGTATTGGAGAGACTGTAGCAATAAAAGTACGGCTTCGCTGGATACTGAAATAGGCAGATTTATACATTGGTTGAATTTTAGGACTAAAAGTCATGATACGTTCAATTATCATCCAATCATACCCTGGTGATAGAGTAGTGCTATCACTCTGGAGCGCTGCCAGAAAGCCAGGTCACCAAAGCTATTCGTACCCTGGGCTTTCTGCGCAGCAATGCGTTCGTGACCGTCCTATCATGCAGCACGTCTTCTACACAGACTTCTCATTCGGCCAATCAAATGCCAGTAAACAGTGGGTCCGTGTTAAAAAGGCCGCACAAGCGGTACAAGGGTTTGCCGGTTATTTCCTTACTTCAGTTACGAAGCAGACGTAAATTTTCGAAATGAGCAGGTAACAATGCGGCATTTAGCACGGAGTGGAGGGTAATGACAATTCCAATGGTATAATTTTTTGAAGTGGCAGCAGCACAATATACACGAATATGCTGTCAGCGTGTAATCCAGAAGTTAGCAAAGTTAGTTACTGAGTCAGTCTCAGTGAGTGAGTAAACTCTTGACATACGCAGACACTCACTGACTCAGTCAGTACTCAGTGTCAGTCAGAGTGAGACAGAGATTAAGTTCCGAGTGTCAGTGTGACTGTGATTGCAACTCTTACTCTTAGTCAATCAACGGTGGGGTGACATTTACTGATTTACTCATTACTGATTACTGAGCTGGTGATTCACTCAGTAAGTAACCCGGTTAGTCATTGCCAGTGGCGGTAATGCCTATGCAGCTCAGGGCTGGACTCGATTCTTGTGTCTCAAACTGAGTTCATGTGAGACGGGTGAATTTCACGGATTATGGATGCCATGCTCAGTCAATGTGTTGCACATGACTTTTTTACATTTTACGCTATCATTCCTATGATCAGTATGGGGATTTTTGTAGCCCTCCTATCCCGGTATTGTATGGAGATTTCTCCAAGCTATCTAAACAGGTCCAGGAGTTCACCTTGAAGAATATTGATTGGTGCAAGCCGAAGGACCTGTGGATCTGTGATGGAAGTGACAAAGAAGATCTTGCGCTACGTGACATTCTAGTCAAGGCTGGCATCATACACGCCCTGCCTAAATATAAAAACTGGTGAGTCATTTATAACCACAGAGATAAAAGTACCCTCTAGGCCAGCAGTGACACAAAGAACTGGTCAGTGGTGCCCACACACAAATGCCTTGGCACCTTTTCTCATTCTGTTTCAAAGGTTCTGACTATATACTGTATCGTTACTTGCAGTGTTTTGGCACGAACGGACCCGCGTGATGTTGCTCGCGTGGAAAAGGTTACGTACATGTGCACTCCCGAGAAGCGACAGACATGTCCGGAAACAGCTGAGGGAGTCACCGGTCACCTCGCTAACTGGCTCTCCCCTGCAGATCTGCAGAAGGCCCTCGATGACCGATTTCCAAGCTGCATGACCGGTAAGTCAGCCCAACAGCATAACTTATGCTCGGCATGCGCGCTATTTGCATTGGTAAACCTTCACTTTGTGTCCTCCGAACCTGCCAGTACAGGAATTACAGATGAGAGTGCTAAATTTCTTAATCCTGTTTCGGAAGGAGTTCATTTCATTTCTAAATGCCTGTTTGCCAGCCTGGCTACTGGTGAATACGGGCCACTATGATTACATCATTGCTGGGCGGTCAACAAATAGCCTGGCTGAAGTGAGTTATATTACTTGTCTAGGCACAAGCCAGCATCTGTCCTGACGACTATTGACTGGTGTGGCTTGAGATGTACCTGGCAATTTGATAGGTCTATTCTTAAAACCTCCTAAACCACCCGGATGGGACTGTAAATTTGATTAAAGAGGTTATGTCATGGCCAAAAGTGTCTTCACTTGTTTTCAGATTCTGAAGCCTACTCTGAACAAATGGGCCCAATATCCAGCTCAAATGGAAGCTTGGATATAGCCCTATCCAATGCGCATACTTAGAGCCCTCGGCAACTCACTTTTCAGACCGTCGACGCAACAGAGTTGGCTTTGAGATAGAAAATTAACACGGAGCTGTTGGTGTGTGCATTGGTTTCTCGGCTTACTTGCTGATGTTTGGAGAGTCCTCTTTCAGGTGTATACCAGACCTGTAGTTAGACAAGTCTGAATAGAGAAAATGTTCAACAAAAATATAGAAATAGGGTTTCAGAGTGCAGTTTATCAGCAAGCGTTAGTGCCATTATAGCGCAATGACAGAGGCCCGAACGTAACGGCCTCTATTTAGGGCTAGGGAAAACCGGCAACGCACTTCTTATAACTTCAGTTTTCTCCAATATTGCGTTCAATTTTGAGTTCTACTCGATGTTATGAGGGAGTAAAGATCATTAGGTTACTAAATTTTAGTAATTAGATCCCATTTTATTTCTATTTGGGCCGTAGTTATTCGAGTGACTGATATTCGTTTTGCGGAAAAACACTTCTCGCTATCACTGCAATGAATGCGGAGTTGCCCCTTTAAAAATGGGGAACACAACTCCAAAGGTGTGTCTACCATCGGCCGTGTCATAACCCCTTTATAAGAGGGCTGTAACAAAGGATTTTGATAACGCGTTTTGGCGAGTTAGTAGGTTATGAACTTCGATGGTCATTGCGACCCTTGATGCTTCCAATGTTTTCTGCAACAAAACATAAGGTTGGAATGAAATATCGGGTTAGGCATCATATATTTTTTATTCTGGTCTATCCTCACAATCTGAGACTAGTATCAGCAGAGTCAGTAGTGATGAGGGTCTTTGTGGAGATTTCAAGACTCGGCTTGATTTATGCTGATAATTTTAGGACGTACCATGTTCCTGTGCCCATTTAGCATGGGCCCAATAGGCAGTCCAGTCTCGAAGCTTGGAATCGAGCTCACTGACTCTGCCTATGTTGTGATATCTATGCGAATCATGACGAGAATGGGACAGGCTGTACTGGATGCTCTGGGTGATGGACCTTTCATCAGATCTGTTCATTCTGTGGGGTGCCCGCTTCCCATGGACCGTAAGTTGCCATCACCTCATTTACATTACGATAGACGAAGTTATGCACTTGAATACTATTATGGTAGTATTTTTAGTCTATGATCAAACCTCACTCGGCATGTTAGTATGCGCATATAATATGTGATAGTCTTCCCAAAAAAGTCGAGATAAGCTTGGTGTATGTTAGATTACATACGAGAGATTGAGTAATAATACTTGGTTGGTACCTGCATACTAAAGCATGGTGATTTTAAAATGTAGAAGAGTCAAACTCTCCGATCGGAAAGTTGTTGAGTTAGCAAACTGGCGATTTTTTTTGTACATTTGCGTTTTTTGTACACTTGCGGGCAGGCATCCATGATTTCTGATGGCTAGGGCGATGAGATTCCTGTGGTTAGTTGTTAATCAGTTTAGTGCTCATACATACCAATGACAATTTAAACGCAATAGCCCTTGCTAACGGTGAACGATCGTTATACCCGGTGCCTTGCTAAGCGACATCAGTTGGCGGCCATTCTGACTCCAAATTATTTTTTCATATTTTTTATTCTCATCAAAAATTCACAAAAGATGGCTTATATCGCGAATCTATTGTAGATTGAGTAAATTTTTGAACAAATTGCTAAAACTGCAAAACAACTCCATTTTCTGTTTAGACCGTATAAGCCTATATAATGAGTCAGCAGCTTGACTAGCGGATCCGTGTTTAGATAGGGACGAATCTGACGGGAATCGCTAATCTCTGCCCACCATCGTATTCTGTCATACCTTATTAGGCATTTGAGGCAGCAGGTTTTGAGCCAGACTCTTCCAAGAAATGAGATCAAGGGCACACTGTGAAACCATGGTTTTCAGTACACTAGCACTTTAGGCAGGACAAAATATAGAACTGGTCTAGTTACTGACCAGTGTGCCTTCTGATGCGCGTGCAGTCCAACATGCACCGAGCATGCTTCTTACATGTACTTCCAATAGCCTCATACAATATCCGAGGCATAAAGAGGTCACTGTAGGATAGCTGTATGATCTGGGGCTACAGGGGTGATGTAAGCAGTTTGGACACTTTGTTTCCTAATCTTTTTGATTTATCTCTGTGTGCCCTTTGACCAGTGAGTGACCCAGGTCCTTTGACTTGCTGGCATACGGCCTACAGGTTATATGACGTCAATGCCTTCATCACTTTTGTAGACGAACCTACACAGCATTGGCCATGCAACCCAGCAAAAACTATTGTGGCCCATGTGCCTGCTAAGTATGAGATTTATTCCTATGGTAGTGGCTATGGCGGTAATTCTCTACTTGGCAAGAAGTGCTTCTCACTGCGTCTAGGTTCTAACCTGGCACGAGAGGAGGGATGGCTCGCCGAGCACATGCTGGTGCGTGTCAACACCCATAAACTCACTGAAAACAGTTACCATCGTCACATGCGCAGGGCTTTGCTCTCTATAAATAGTCCATTAATACTTTATTCTGTCTTTAGATTCTTGGTTTGACTAATCCAAAAGGTGAGAAGAAGTATATAACAGGTGCCTTCCCATCATGCTCCGGTAAAACCAACCTGGCTATGATAACACCTTCAATGCCTGGATGGAAGGCTGAGTGTGTGGGAGATGATATCGCCTGGATGTTCTTCAATGACGAGGGCGAACTGAGGGCCATCAACCCTGAGTATGGATTCTTTGGAGTTTGCCCAGGTCCGTTGCATTGAAAACCACATTGTCTGTTGTTATTATATATGTATGCAGTGACTTCCCAAATGATGGACACTTTGAACTCCCGATTTTGTTTGTCCTTTGAATTGAGTGATTTTACTGGATTGCGATCCTAAACGACCTTGTGGACTATACGATTTGAGGTTTACTTTGTCAATTTATCTAGGGCCTGGACTAGCCAGCAATCAATCTACAATATAATATAATATAATATAATATAATATAATATAATATAATATAATGAAAAATAGGGACGTGAACCATCTAATCTTATGCGTTTTAGGCACTTCTGATAAAACAAATCATGTCGCTATGGAAACAATTTTTGAGAATACAATCTTCACCAATGTTGCGGAGACGAGTGATGGCGGTGTATGGTGGGAGGGGCTTCCCATGCCCGACCCATCAGTTAGTATCACCACATGGCAGGGTGAGAAGAACTGGACCAAGGACAGCGGAAAGCCAGCTGCCCATCCAAACTCTAGGTAGGAGCCAATCTCGGATTGATTACCTCGTGTTTCATGCGTGCATATTCAACAGAGGTGGATCTTAAATGTGACATGTAAATAAGGCTTTGGTTGACTGACCCCCAACCCCTCAGGACAGTGACTGCCAAGCGTCCTGACGTATGTCTTGCTGTTGAGTCAAGGCCATCCCTTGTGAGCTAGTGAATCCGACGCTCGTGCATGCAACTCTCCCTCACTTTTATCCAATTAACACACAAGTCAGGCTTTGTCATGGAATATATAGTTCCTCCAAGACCGAAGGAGGAACATCATTCAGGTGTGCAAGAACTGTTGTAACAGCCTGATAGAAAAGTTAAAACTAGTCATTGTTGATGATTGAGATTTGTCTTCCCTTGTCACACGTTCATGCCTTTATCCAGGTTCTGCACCCCTGCCAAGCAGTGCCCAATTCTGGATCCCGCATGGGAAGACCCCAAAGGTGTTCCGATCTCCGCCATGCTGTTTGGAGGACGACGCCCCAAGGGTGTGCCACTTGTTATTGAGAGTGAGGACTGGACTCATGGTGTTTTCATGGGTGCTGCCCTCCGCTCCGAGGCAACAGCTGCTGCTGAGCACAAAGGTAAGTAATGCTTGTCTTTGGAATGTATGTAATAGGGTCTTCTACTGGATTTCTCCCTGTGCCGGGTCATGCTGGCGCATATTCTTGAAGACCGTATTGTTTGAGTTTGGCATAGTATTTCTACGACCGATGCACTTCCTGTCTTCAACCCTCCTGCTTCATACATGCTCCTGCGCTAGTACTGTGACTTATTTACACTTCACCCATGAAGATGTAAAAGCTAATATAGGTAGTAGCTGTATCCAAATGACAGGTTGGACGGCGCAAAACTTTTCTCATCAATTGGGAGGAGTTTATTCACATTCTAGGCAAAGCGGTTATGCATGATCCTATGGCTATGCGCCCGTTCTTCGGATACAACACTGGAGACTATTTTGCGCACTGGCTGTCATTCGCCGAGAAACCCAATCTCAAGCTGCCCAAGATCTTTATGGTGAATTGGTTCCGCACGGATGAGAATGGCAAATTTTTGTGGCCGGGATTCGGGGAGAACTCGAGAGTTCTGGAGTGGATCTTACAGAGATGTGACGGAGAGGACGTTGCTCAGGAATGTGCCATTGGGTGAGTTTCATTCTTAACTCAGTCCAAATTCTTCTGTACGATGCCTTTACTGTCACGGTGAAGCTGTCGGGACAGATACTTGTTTGTTCACTAGTTGAGCATGGAGCACCATGAGTGGGTCACCATCACCCTATAGTGAGGCTGGTCTTTATTCTGAGCTAGGATTAAAATGGGGGAAACCTAGGTTACGAGCCCGGTTCTCTACCACTGAGCTATCTCATTATCCCAAAAAGAATCATAACCAATATTGGAGATATATGTGGAACTATAAACTTCAGCAAACAGTCCCGGCACTCATTGAAATGATGTCTGATCATCAAACATTGGTATTGGCAACTTAAAGGGAGACTTCAGTTCCGTGTGAATTTCGATTGAACAGAGCTAGCAGCCGATCGTACCTGGTAGTTTTTGCTTTGTTTCGATCGAAATTAATTTTAACATTATATCGTAAATTTCAATTGTGGGTGTTGGTAAATTTTTTTATTAGAATAAGCGTTTTTATCGATCAGAGAAAAAATTGAATGGTCTCTCGCGAGCAAGATTTGAATGTAAACATCCGGTCGTCCCTTTTACCGTAGTTTGGTCAAATTTCCAACTCTTCTTTGAGCAGTCAGCTTTCACTACTGGCTTCACCTTTGTT
>Ga0224501_10001130_pt1 | contig 20510 bp, 27 predicted proteins | sample SF_Oct11_sed_USG_4_FD_169105 | JGI IMG/M metagenome (GOLD analysis project Ga0224501, IMG submission 169105) | Sediment microbial communities from San Francisco Bay, California, United States - SF_Oct11_sed_USGS_8_1 | ecosystem: Environmental > Aquatic > Marine > Sediment | place: USA...
TTTAGATGATCTTGAGCTCGACGGTGAGGATGACTTGCTTGGGCTCTATCAAGGACAGTCATTGGCCGACGAATCGTTCTTTGGAGTAGGAGGAACGCAGCCGGCAAAGATTTCGATCTATCGTGGTCCGATTCTTCGCCATTGCGACAGTCCGGACCAAGTGGTGCAGGAGGTGTACGACACCGTGGTACACGAATTGGGACATCATGTGGGGCTGGATGATGAGGAGATGCCCTATTAAGAATTGAGAGTTGAAAATTGAGAGTGTAGAGTGAATTCAAAATTCTCAACTCACAATTAGTTTCTTGCTTTATAGAATCCCCTCACTAGCATGACAAGCCCAATCGCAATCATGGGAGTGGAGAGAATTTGACCCATGGTGACTTGCGCGAACATAAATCCCAGGTGTTGATCCGGTTCTCGAAATTGTTCCACGATCAATCGGCAAGTCCCGTAGCCGGCCAGAAACGTCCAGAAGATCGTTCCCGGCGGTGTCTCTCGGCGACCAATAATCCACAGCACCGTAAAGAGCAGTAGCCCTTCCAGTCCGGCTTCATAGAGCTGAGACGGGTGTCGGCATGCCTCCCCACCGGTCGGGAACACCATGCACCAGTCGACGTCCGTTTCCCGTCCGTATAGCTCGCCGTTGATAAAATTGCCTAGTCTGCCGAAACCCAGTCCGATCGGTGTGACGGCTGCGGCGAGGTCCGCGACTGTATAGGATGGAATGCCGCGTCGTTTGCTGAACCAGAATAGGGCGATGATGGTGCCGAGTAATCCTCCATGGAAGGACATGCCGCCCTCCCATACTGCGAAGATCTTTAAGGGATTCTGTGAGTAGAAGGCAAAGTTGTAGAACAGGGTATACCCGATTCTTCCGCCCAGAAAGACCCCGAGGGCCGCAAAGACCACCATGTCATAGACTTGGTCGGGTGAAAGGGGCAGCGCCTTGCTTGCCGCCCGTTGTTTAATCAGCCAGTAGGCGGCGGTCAGCCCGATCAAATACATCAACCCGTACCAGCGGAACTGCAGCGGGCCGAGTTCGAGAAAGACGGGGTTGATATTGGGAAAGGGAATTGCGGCAAACGAACCCACTCAGTCTCCTCCATGACAGAACCAGGTGGATGATAGGTGAGGAGCCCTTCTAATGCAAGCGGACGGAATATCTCAAGGTAGTACTTCTTGATATCTGTCAAGTGGCTCTGGTGGCCGATTCACAGGGTCTGACTGTTGGATTTCTGAAACGCCCGGGCAGTGAACTGTTGGGAAAACGAGACCATTGATGACTTCGGCTATGTTATGGCATGGAGAATGCCGATATTTCGAGGAGATACAAACCGGCATGTGCTGGCACGGTTACTGCTATGACAAGTGAGTGATAGCAGGGTTGGTATCGATGAACTCTTCAGCACAACATTTATATTTATTAAGGAGGTTCGTCATGTCGGATCATGGAAAGCAAGTGTCCAAAGTTGCTGCGATGATTGCCGGTGGAGCCGTTTTCGGGGCTGGACTGGGGCTGCTCCTTGCGCCAAAACCCGGCATACAAACACGGCGTGATATCAATCGATATGCCAAGAAGGCACAAATGCAGGCTATTCGTGTGGGTCGGACGGTACAATCCGGAGTGAAAGATTTCATGCGGGAAGAGCAGGACACCGCAAAGAACGGTGAAGAGCAAATGGTGCTTTCCGCGGCAGCAAGTTAGTCTCTGACCGAAGCGTGGCGAGCCGGCCTGTGCCTTGGCTCAGGCCGGGTGCCCCGCTAGGGTGAAGTGCTGAGATATGAGTGTTGAATACGGGCCCAGGACTGAGTAGTGAGGACTGAGGACTGCGATAAAATTTAGGACTCAGCAACGAAGGATGAAGACAACCAAGAAGTGCTGAGATATAAGGGGAAGTCGCGGAAGCGGCAATATCGTTTCTGCTGATCGTAATGATACTCGTCGGTAGAGTGGTTCGCTAATTGCTCCTGGATATTTTTCCCTGCCGGATGAATTCCACCTGTGAGGATGAGGTGGTTTCTATCGGAGGAGCGTCGCCTCCATAGTTTGCCGGAAACACGTACAAGCGTTCGCCCAGTGAGAAGAGCAGCTTATACTCAATACTGTGACCGCGCAGGTTGAGAGAGGGGAGTGTGGACAATGCGGGGTGCATATCCCGTTTGCCGTAGTTGCTGCCAATCTGAGTAGGAACCCAGTATGAACAAAGAACGACGATGCTCACAGAGAGAAGGAGTACCGTCCGATTTAGCCGGATGTTTGCGTTTCGAATCGACACCAACGTAAGGGTGAACAGAGAAGCCAGAAGGAGTAAAAACATCGCGAGCAAAACGGCCGATAGGACGATGGCTGTCGTCAGCAAGCCGAGTTCGCCAAGGATGATATCTACAATCCCCAGAGCAAGAGCGGTCCATGGGCCATAGGTCGTTACAGCAACGGCGATTTTGAATCGTGTGCTTGTCAACGCCTGTTCTGCGGTCTCAATATCGAATAGCCCCATGATGGCAAGGAACGCCAGAAATACAGTCAGCAGAAGCGGAGTCATGCTTCGCTCAAAGAAGATAGCCATGGGGACTTCATCCAGTATCCATACTGCCCCGAATTGAGCGAAGTAGGCCCTGACGTACAGCATTCCCTCAAAATATGCTGCAGCTGTGAGGGCGGCCAGGCCGGCTAGTGCCTTTGGCACATGCTCGGCATGCCGTTGCGCACCAGGAAGAGGTGATTTCGAGTGAGGGGGCCGTTGTGTCGGCATGGTTCACTCACTTTGACGAGGCGTCGCCAAAGGCTCAAAAGAAACCCACGGTTGGTAAGCTGTCAGTCTCCACCGAGAAGAGCATGCGTATCATATTGTGCGGCATGCTCGGCATGCCGTTCTTGCGTCCCACGCGCATCAGGATCGTATCGCCCATATCGGCATCAATATTCGGTACTGCCCCGATTGTCTATCTGATATGAGCCGAGACCGATGAGTCACCCTCGCAAGTTCGGGTGTGTGACCAGGTAACCATGCGGGTCGGGTACTTAGCAAGAGGTAGATGTTCGCAAGATTGTGGAGCCCCACGGCCTTTCAGCCGTGGCCCCTCTTGAGTCTTCGGCGACACCTCGCCGAGCCTACTCCGCCGAAGTCGCCGACAGGCTACGAAGGCAGGGCGCCAAAACGTCAGATGATACACGCCATTCCTCCACGGTTTGCTAGCCGTGGCTTCCTGCGGAGGCGGGTGAAGGGAAGGTGCATGCAGTGCTCTCGGACGCTCTATTTGATAAGCGGGTGCGGCGTCCGGTTGTTTGTGCGGAAAATGCGGAGTAGAGATTGATGTCATCTGGTCCCCTCTCCTGCTTGAATCGTACTAATCCCGGTGTTAAAGTTCCGCAGTTCGGCTGTGTCTGTTCAAGGGAAATCAGTAACGTCCGGGCAATGATTGCCGTAAGTCAGCGAGAGAGGTCCGTGAGTCATTCTTTGTCGGGCACATACCGGTCATAGCCGTGTAGAGGAAAAATTCTGTGCTTCAGGGAAGAGGATTGGCGTAGTATAGGTGGGTGTGTCAATATGCCGGAGTGGCGGAATTGGTAGACGCAAGGGACTTAAAATCCCTCGGAGCCAAAAGCTCCGTGCCGGTTCGATTCCGGCCTCCGGCACCACGTTCAGTATAACCCCGCGATAAATATCCATTTTCAAGCAGCCTTGTAGTAGGGGAATCTACGGAGTTTTCCCTGTCTATACGTGTTGCGCGATTAAACCCGTGTTGCAGCAACATCGCCTGCAACAAATGCGGGATGGAGATTTGTCATGGGGATTCGTGCGCGAGGTCCTAACTACCTTATCGACGTAACCGTGAACGGTGTTCGCCGTACCGCCACTAGGCACACACGGGAAGAAGCTGAAATCGCAGAAGCAAAGTTGCGGGCGGACCTACTCAAGACAGCGGGTCGTGCCACGGACCAAGGCACATGGACATTAGCCCAGGCACTTGAGCGGACGGCTAGTGTCTCTTGGAGTGACCGGGTCAGCGGAGCGAAGTTGACCCGAAACGCTGAGATGGCCGTGGAGTTCTTCGGCCCTGCGACCTCTCTTACCGAGATCACTCCAGATAAATTAGATGAATATGCTGCCCACCTTGCTAGACAAGGCAATGCTAGCGGTACGATCAATCGGAAGTTGGCTGCCGTCTCCAAAATGCTGACGATTGCAGTTGCACGCGGGAAGCTGGCAAAGAAGCCCACTGTTCCGCGTCGGCGAGAAGGGGAAGGGCGCGTTCGGTTCTTGTCGGAACAGGAAGAAGCCGCCTGTTTGGGCCTACTGACCCAGTGGGATAAAACCGATCACCTAGACGCCTTCGTGGTTCTCATTGATACAGGATTACGCGGTGGTGAAGTGTGGCGGCTAGAAGGTCGGGACTGTGACATCGATAGGGGGCTGATTACCGTCTGGCAAACAAAGAATGGCAAGCCACGCACTGTTCCCATGAGTGACCGGGTAAAGCCTATCCTTGAGCATCGGCGGATGTTGTATCCGATAGGACCACTGTTTCCCGGTATGGACAACTATCGATTTGAGCGGACATGGGATCGAATGCGGACTATCTTAGGATTTTCTGAGGATGTTCAGTTTGTGCCGTATGCACTGCGTCATACGTGTGCAAGTAGGTTGGTTCAACGAGGGGTAAACCTTCGTGTGGTTCAGGAGTGGATGGGACATAAAACAATCACAGTGACTCAACGGTATGCGCACCTCTCACCTACGGATCTTCTTCTGGCGGTTAAGGTGTTGAACCGCCAGCCGGTCAGCGACACGTTCCAGAGTGTTTCATAACCTTCAACGCTCCCGACGTGGTAGACAGCGGGGATACTGATGGGATGTCTGTGGAAATGTCGTAAGGTGAGGACCAACGAGAGAACTGTATCGAATTTGGCCAAGATTGTGTAGAGGCGGGTTAGATAGGGTTAGATGGCTACTGTTCTATTAATTGAGAGTAGAATCTTTGCAGCTGCTTCTGTTTCTCGGGAGAGAGGCCTGGGATTGCCCAGCCGGTTAATTGCGAGGCGGTGTTAAATGCTGGTTTATTGGGTGACAGGTCTGCAAGAAGACTTGTTGACACTATCGCTGAGATCACTCGCCCCGGTTGTAAATATCTTTTGAAATGTCTTTTGTGCTTGACCAGAAAATCCATGTTAATTTGCTGGATAATCTTTCCCATAGCCTCTTGAGTACTTGCCTTGAAAATCTGGCCACCGGCTAGAAGATCATCAAGGTTTATAGCGAGTAAACCAAACTTATGTGTCGATTCAGTTTGGTGAACTCCTTCTGACAGCACTTTGGCCACATTGTTGTCTGAGTATAACTTCTTGCAGGCAATGCCGACCGTTGCGTCTTCAAAATGTACGACCAGGTCGGGTTCGTGAAGGTCGGTGTCTATACCTCTGCTATTGAGGGTGGACCATAAGTCCAATTCCCAAAGAATGTCTTTGGCCTTGGATGGTTCTCGCTGCATAAAGTCAAGACTGCCAGATGTAAGATCTGTGAGGTATCTTTTGCGATTTGGTACGGTAGCCAACGGCAAAATTGCATTGGCGACACGATCAATAGAAGAGACACGGAACAGTAATTGGTAGTTTGCTGTCGCTTGATCGTTCATCAGCCATGCATCAGAAAACCTTTGGGCATCGGCCACAAGTTCAGTAAGATCACAACCCGGTGGTAAGGGGATATTGTTGTCGGCATAGAGTCGTTTAATTGCTTTCGCCTTATCTTTGAGGTGAAGATAGGTTTGTGTAGACGAAGTTGTTAGATTGGATGCTACACCCGCAGGGACAATTAACCCGGATTTCGTTGGAAGCCATAGTTGTTCTTTCTTTCTGTCGATAGACAAGCGGCAGTCCTATTCAAAGGTGAATCTAGTTTAAGGATGTAGTCTACCTAAATAGACCTCTTACTTAAGAGGTATTTGCCCTTCCTCCATTCCCACGGCGGAACCGCCTCAGGATCAGCCCATAGACCCCTCTTAGCCCCTCTCGCCTCTTGCTCCAATCGCTGAAGCTGAGTGCCTTTCGGTGCATACTTCCGGCACCTCCAGCACCACACCTCTTTGGCCAGTTTGTGGTTGACGTTCGTTCCGTTTGACAGCCGGACATCAGCTCGGGTACGTCCCTATTTGTTCTTGCAGGTGGGACAGAAGAGTGACTTCCTTGCCTTGTCTCTCAGTGTGTGTGGAACCATAATGGTTAAAGCATCCGACACCAGCCCCCTAGACAGCTGTTGCCTAACTCAGAACCTGGATTTGTTTAGTCCTCTCTGCCGTATAACAGAAGCATTGATCAGCTCTATCAAGGCTGTCGGAATCCCCCTCGTAAAAGGGGGGCGAGTGCGTGGTCTACTGCGGCTCGGTTACGTGTTTGATCAGCCAAAAGTTCTTCCTTGGACACGTCGTAAAAACCATCACGTGAAGCTCCATAGGAATGCTTTACGAACAGTTGAATGCCACCTCCATTGAAGTAGAAGACATTGCCGTCCATATCCTCCAGAGTCACTAAAAGCGAAAGTGCATCCACTGTCCCAAACATGTCTGCACTCGAACAGAAGATGAGAATGGTCGTGGAAAGTTCTTGAGTAGTACCGTCCCAACTGGCATCACAACCAGCAAACTTTGCAGTTACTACCTTCACTTTAGCCCGGAGCAACGATCTTGCGTCTGTCACGGGTTGGATTTGTTCGAGGGCGGCCCTTTGCAGCTCTTGGAACTTGTTCTCGTCAAGGGCGCCTGTTATGGTATCAAAGGCACCACCCTTCTCCCGAGTGACATCGGCCAATTTCTCAGCGTAAACGTCCTGTGTCACAACCTGGAAACCTGCCTGAGTGAGTTTTTCAGAGATGGCGGTATCAAAAACTTGTTTTGCTATTTCCGCTTGTGGAAGCTCTGATGGAACATCTGTAGGTGTGAGTACAACTACCTGCAGAGCTTTGGTGTTATTCATATCAGTTTTGAATGAGTGGCTATAGTAGGGGCGTTCACAGCCTGTCATTGAAAGAGTGAGAAGTACGGCAATCTGCAGCAATATGCAAATCCTGCTTTTTTCATTCCTCACTTGCATCATGACCCTCCTCTTACAGCATGGTTGTTCCTTAGAAGTGATATGGAAACTCTTTCAAAGTAAACGCAAGAACATCTCATATGCAATCCAATAAATGAGGAGTGCATATTGGCGTCATAGGTCTACCCATGTAAGGCTTATTGGCATTGCAACCCATGATGAATTATTGCACAGCTGCACTCCAGTGAAACGGAATTGTTACCGGCAAGATGTTCGAATGTAGTGGGGCACTGTACGGATAGTGAATAGATCGATGTAACACCGGTCCATAGAAGAATGCGCCGCTCATCCTTAATTGACTACCCACCGCACAGAGTATTTGCACAACCAACCTTCGCCTTGTAGTGCATTCTTCCTTCGCCAACCGTTGCCTCATTTCGATAATCCGGCCTAGCCGCTCCAGGAGGTTCAAGGACTGCTGAGAGGTGAGGCCATGTTTGTTCAAGAGTTCTAGCAGGTCGTCTATTATTATGTTTTCGGTTTCTGTGAGTAGGTACGGCTCTGGAAAGGCGGTTTCTGGGATCTTCGCACGGGGGGTTCTCTGGCGAAACTCAGAGATGATCTCAAAGAGGTCTTGTTTGGTGCAGAGGCCTTTGCGTTCTAAGACTTCTACAATCGCGGCAATCTCCCACAGGTTGAAGATCGTGGCTTCTTCCACGGGCATGGTTTCGCGTTTGGGGCGGTTGTTATGCATATGAGGTTTAATCACTCCGCAGGGCAAGCCACGTTCTTCATTGTTTCTGCAATACTTCTTGGGATAATTGGCGTCCACTTGGACGGAGTATAATAACTGGAAAGCGGATCTCCGGTACCCATGCCTTCGGCGTAATCGATAGATGCAAGAAACCGAGATTCTTCTTCCGCACAGTCAAATTGAGCCAAGATTTTTATTGAGAGATATGGTTTGTTGTCTGGAGTAGCCTGGGGCTTGTGGTAGTCGTGTAGCACCCACATCTTTACCGTATGGTCTTTCCTGCGAATCGTACTGAAGTCGGCATACATATCGGAGTCTGACGTAGAAGTTATTTTCGTCCAATCCGCATAGGCTGACTCAGCACTTAGGCATAGGAGCACTGCCAGAATAAGCCGCCTCATGAAAAATCCCCCTGTGTCTCAATGAACTCCGCCAAGTCGTCACAAGACTCGTCATCAATTACCAATATATCAACCCCGTACTCATCACCACGTGCCCACTGCACGATAGCAGCGGCAATATAGATAGGCCGATAGGAACGTAAGGACACGGTGAGGGAGCACACTTCTCCCACCCGCAAGGGCAAATCACCTGAGAACCGCCCGCCGGTCAGCGAGAGATCCCAGATGGTTCCAGATCCCTCAAAGTTCCTGACATAGTACACAGCGGGGAAACTGACGGAATGCCAGGGGAATTGTCGGAAGGTGAGGGGCATAGGTGGCCGAGTGTAAAGCGAGACATGAGGAATGCGCAATAGGACATCGGGGCTATATCCTCCATAATGTCTCGGTTTACAAGGCAATTGCGGCAGATACCGATGTGATCGATAAAACACACGACAAACGATTGGATGGTATCAAGCCACGACTGGCATCTGTTCATGCGTCATTCTCTTCGCCAGTCAGTAGCAACCATGCGAGGAAGTCACGACCCTTCTCGGTAATCACCATTCCATTTGCAATAGGCTTTATGAAACCAAGAGCGAGTGGACCATCAAACGTATCTTCAGACCCACCTCTAATAGACATTCCCTTAAGCAATTCACTTCGGCGTTCAATGAAACTATTAACTGCACCGCTGTTACTTATCTTCTCAAATTCCTCGTTCTGACGGTTTTCAGAAGTTTTGTTTTTCAGCTCCCTTATCGTACCTTCTAACTTCTGAATCGCCTTCTCACTCTGAAAGATCGCTCTTTCCTTTGCCAACAGCTGTTTTTGCGTCTCTATATCTCCACCTTGCAACGAGAGGTACTTCGACCATATAGCCGAAACCAACTTTCCCAATTCAATCTTTCCGTACTCTAACGGCATGAGGTGGAGAAGGTCGTCGGTGAGTTCTGGGTACTTCTCCGCTATTTGGTCATACGTGTCTGTAGAATCAAAAATTGAGATTACCTTCCTTAGATCAAAGCTGCTCCCTTTCTTCGTTTCTTCACGCAGTACATGCTTAATCTCTCGATCTACCCAGGAAGATGAAAGAGATTGTTCCGTAAAGAAGATTAAAACTACATCAGCCTTGTCAATCCCATCTCGAAATATGGATTTCCTTAGGTTGTCGCCAGGGACGATCTTCCTCTTGTCTATCCAGACATTGATAAAGCAGGCTTCAAGATCTTGGACGATAGACTCAATGTAGCCACTCTTGTTCTCTGAAGAATGAGAGATAAATACGAGAACGGATTCTCCCATAGGTCATTCTCCAATTAGAGGTTTGCTTTGGGAATTCGGCGATGAGTCACGGTAACTGGAGCCTAACAGAAGGAGTCTAAACTATGATGTAAGGAAGGCACAACACATTCTGAAATAATTTGGAAAAACAATCTGTCAGGGTGAAGCAATATGACGGCCATCTACTTTCCCCCTATGGGGTACCCTGCCTGCCATTCCGCCACCTATCGTCTACACTCAGGACTGCCCGCCTAGACCCTCTCGACCCACCGCATAGACTACCCACAGGCACACCGCACATGTTGCCCTCAGACGCCATAGTGGAAACTCTGGTGGGGGCATTGCAGGACATCGGCGGGGACACTGTGGGACACTGTGCGGATTGCCTATGCTGTTCCTGAGGGATTACACTCTAACCCACGAGAGGAACACTACCCATGAAGAGACGCGCTAAGGTTGTCTTAGCCGCTGTAGCCTTGCTCCGTATCGCTACCGCGGAAACTCAAGCCCAATGGTCTCCATCAGTCTATGACGGATTTTCGGAACAAGCCCCGTGGACAGACAAACACCTCCGCGACGACAAGCCAAGCTCACAGAATGGCAACGCGGGGTATGCCGGTAGCGAGCTTCCAGACACGGAATACCACCCTGACCGCCAAGTCCAGGAGTACTACCGGGAGAGAACGGCACCACTTCCGCCGCTGGATAATGGCATGTACTCTTCCCGGCCAAACCCGTATTGCACCAACGCGCCGTTGTGTGGCAGACGCTCTGACCGGTAGTCCTGTTTCCCGATCTAGCCCTCGTTTACTTTACCTGTTCAAAATGACCCTTCGGAAACCCGCGAAACACGCGGCCTTGACTCGTTCAAAATGAGTTGGTAAAAATGATCAGTGATCGAAACGACACCAACTCACCCACGGAGGGTCTTGTCATGAAGAGCGGACCAAAGCGAGTCGCGTTGTACTGCCGCGTTTCAACCTCAGACCAATCCACGGCCATGCAGGAAAACGATCTGAGGCGCTACGCGGACGCACGGGGCTTCACGATCTACAAGGTATATACCGACCATGGTGTAAGTGGGGCGAAGGATCGACGGCCAGCACTGGACGCACTCATGAATGACGCTAGGAAACGCTTGTTTGATGTGGTTCTAGTCTGGCGGTTTGATCGATTCGCCAGGAGTACGATTCACCTACTGAAGGCATTGAAGGAATTTCGCTGTCTGGGGGTGGACTTCATCTCGTATAACGAGAACATTGACACAAGTACGCCGATAGGTGAAGCCATGTTTACCATCGTTGCCGCAATGGCCGAACTAGAGCGAATGTTAATCAAGGAACGTGTGACCGCTGGAGTACGACAGGCGATCAAAACACGGGCGAAGGCCGGGAAGACCTGGGGGCGGGTGAAGACCGAACACGGAGACCCCCAGAAAGCGGCTGAGATCTTCCGGCTACGTCGGGAGGGCCTTAGCTATCACGCTATCGCCAAACAGGTGGGAGTGAGTTCCCGAACCGTATGGAGGTTACTTCAACGAGAAACAGGGGAAGCCTCCGCGTTGAGTGTATAGCGGGTAATTGAAGCTCTTCCATGTGTGAGATTATCCCAGGAGTGCATATAAGATAGGAAACCTATTGACATGTTCGGATGAGTGGGTTAGATATGCTCCCGTATTTTCGATGGGATTTCATCCTTCAACCTGGGAGGTCGTTATGGTACTGGCTAGCTATAGTGGTCGGTTTAGGTTTGAGTGGGCGGGTGGTCTGTCCTTCTCCTTGAAGGCCCCGCTTTTGGGGGAAATGCTCCACTACCAACCGTATCTAGTCTCACCTAATGGTGAAGGTTATTTTGGCCCGTGGGAATTGGTCTGGGACCGGCCAGAGAAGAGTCTCCGATCAAGCCCGACACTCTCTGAGTCATAGTCTTTGGTCGTACCCGCCGATAGCTTCTCAGGAATTCCCGCCGACAATGCACTGGTACCCGCTGCGGTTTCTTCCGGCGGGTCTCTCCGAACTGATCATCCATGAATGGGAATGATACAGCGGTGTATCTTTCCGGCTAATAGGTAAGACCTTTAGCCTAGAGAGCCGTGAGGGGGGTGTCTAGGATGTGTGTTATCGGAAAGGGTACAGGTGTATCTGAGGAACGGCGGGGGTAAGGGAGGATGAGTCATGGAATATTCATAGCAATCAATGCGTTACATGTGAAATGTGCCAAAGGGTAACACCTGTAGGGGAAGGAACCGCCAGAACACCACCCCCGGCGGGTAGCCTTATCGACGCTGTACCGAGTTGATTCATGGAAAGTTCAGGAAAGTCCATGCGTTATATCTAAAATTCGCCAATGGGTAACACCTTTAGAGCCTTGAAGCTCCCAAACGCCACCTCGCCGCTCCGTCAGTAGGATAATTCGTCTGTTTTGCCTCATCCCTTGGATCTATTGATTAGCCATTCGACCCCGCATTTACCGCAGTATCCCGCTCAACCTATAACCTGAGGAGATCCCCTATGCACCATCCTGAGGCGCACCCGAACGTGCGGCCTGAAACATCCGGCAAAGCCTGCCGATATGTAACCCACACCCATGCCAAGAGGCCTATCCGGTTTGATCTTGAGTCAGACGCCTGCCTCCTCTGGACAAAGGCACAGCTATCCGTTGCAGGAAACTCCAAAGACATTGCTTCGTTGTCACTGGTGGTTCGCCGTGCGGTTCGACTGTATCGGCAACATGTGCGCCGATTGTTGAATGACCCAGGGAGTCTAGCCGCTGAACGACAAGAAGTCCGCAAGTTGTCACAGATGCCAGGACCGAAGAGACGGAGAAGAATGACACCCCGTTCCGTTCACCCCTTCCCCAACACCAGCACACATTAACCCCTAAGAAAGGTCTTTGCCCACCATGTGTCTACCCCTCGCCGCAGCCGCCCCGCTGGTCATCAGCATGGTCTCTGCGGGTGCCTCAATTGCTGGCCAAGCGGCACAGCAGGATGCCCACGGAAAATATCAGCAGAAGGTCGTTGATGCCAATGAAGCCCAAATGCAGCAGAACCGAGACGTGGCCACCAAGGCCTTTCTCGATCAAGCCTACGCTGCAAATAATCAGTTGGCACAGATGCGAGAGCAAGCCGCCGCCTCGAAGTTTGACGAGGAACGGAAGGCCTTAGAAGCCCGTGCGGCCACCCTTGCTGCTGCCGCTGCAGCCAATGTTGATGGTGTCTCGTTGGGGAGTATGTTGCAGACGTACTTTATGCACGAAGCGATGTTCAACACCCGGCATGACCAGAACTTGATCTTCAAGAAGCAACAGAGTGCCGTGCAAATCGGCAGTTACCGCAGTGAAGCGGAAGCCCGTATTCTGGGCGTGCAGCCCTACACGCCTGCACCACTAGCCCCCGTTGATTATGTCGGCCCATCGTTGCGTATTGCCGAGTCTGGCCTCGATGTCTACACGAAGCTCAGTAGGGGTACGACGAAGGGGACGCAGTATGATCCCTTTGACGATGATTTCTAAATTCTCCTAGCCCCCGCTCAACATTTCCACACGTTCGTTCTCTGCCCATACCAACCCTTCACCCTGGTGGGCTGCGTGAGAAATTGCCATGTAGTCCCACCAAAACCACATAGAAAGACCCTCTAGACCCATGCCTCTAACACCCCTTAAAGCGATTCGTGCCAAGTGCCTCGATTGTTCCGGAAACCAACCTGGAGAGGTGCGGCTGTGTCCCGTTACGAATTGCCCACTGTACCCATACCGCCTTGGCGTCAGACCGGCTACCGCCGAGCGACGACAGCAACAACGACAGGCCAAGAAACAACACACCAGACAGGAGAGACGACCCAATGAGAAAGGCAGTTCTACCACCGGTTGAAGCCTACAGCCCGTTCTATGAACACGACCCGCCGAGTACAACGGCTGAATCGAACCTCTGCCAGTTTATCGCGGGGAGTTATTTCATGGAGAACAAGTATCTGGGACTTATCTGGGTGCCGATTGATAGCCGACCGATGCAACCCCTCTATGGCCATGCTTGAAGGAGAAGAACAGATGACCGACACCGAACCTACCGTAAGCGCACCATGTGAGACTCAACCCCGTGAGGTTGTCCACCATAACGACACCTCCAGACCCAATCGGGTTTCACTTCCCCCACTGAGCAGTGGTGATGAGTACGACGACATGCCCGAATGTGGATGGACATTTGGGGACTACATGCTAGCCCAAGAACGTAAGAAGCGAGCAGAGAAAGAGGTCGCACGACAGAAGACGCAACAATCTCGAAAGAAACTCCAGGCGTACCTCAGAGGCTTAACCCGAGACGAATGGGGGAACTACGCCTTTGCCGTATGTACGACCCTCGACCAGATCATTGCGCTCATCACCAGTCACCGTGTCCGTTCACGGATGGCGATAGCGAAACTGTTTCGCAAGCCTCCCTCCTACGGCACTGCCTTTGTCGAATTCCTGGAGCGGGAAGGTATTCTCACCTCTGAACAACTCGCTACGTGCCTCAGGACGTATCCAACGCGGCAACGAGGGGCACAACCGAAGAACACGGAACGCACCACCAGCGAACGACTCTCTAGCCCCGCTCAGTAACCGCCAGCTGGTGGGTCTGGTATCCACCGCACCACATACACAAGACAAGCAAATCAAACCGGCAGACGCGGCTATCCGTGAGGATGCCGACGGACGAACACTTGTCCGCTTTCGCCGTCTGCCCACTTCTTTGTGAAAGGAGAAGTTTTCATGGACAGTTCCCTGAAACCCGATGACCGCCCGTTTAACCCGTGGCGAATCTTAACGGGAGACCACGGACCGTTTTTTCGTCATGTGCTGTTGACCTTGGAGGCCCATAGCCCTGTGACTCGTCGAAAACGCAAACCCGTTGATCAGGCCCGGTATGAACGTCTGGTCAATGCAGTTCTATGCGATGTGGCCTATAACTACCTGCAACAAGAACCGTGCAACGTGCATCTGTCACGAAGCTGTGCCGTGTTGTCCCAGAAATTCCTGAGGCGATATCGGCCCGAGTTTTTGACAGGAAAGATGTTGCCGATGATCTTGGACACGATGGAGACGGCGGGGCTGTTGGTTCAAGAGATTGGTCAGCAAGGGCCACGGCCAGCAAATTCAGCTTGTGCGAACCAGACGCGAATCACCGCTGGTCCGTCCTTAATTACTCTCCTCCGGCAATACGGAGTCACAGCGGAGCAGATCACCGCAAACTATGCAGGACAAGAGATCGTGGTGTTGAAGGGAGAGAAGGACGACTGGTTCACCGATGCCGACTTGGCCGACTACGACGACACCTCAGACACCACCAAGTACCGGAATGAGGTTCGGACCATCAATGAGTGGCTTCGGGAAGCACCGATCTCAGTAGTGCCGGATATGTCTTCCATCGTTGACGTGAGAGAACGGCACCTTCGCCGGTACTTCACCCGATCCAGCTTCCAAAGTGGCGGGCGGTTGTTCGGCGGATTTTGGCAACAGATGTCGAAGCGAGACCGCCTCAAGTGTCTTCAGATTCATGGTGGGGACATTGTAGAGAAGGACTATAACGCCGTTGCACCGCGTCTCCTGTACGGATTGGCGGGGCAGTCTATCCCGTCCGTCTTGTTGGATGACCCGTACCGGATTCCTGGGTTTGAACGAAGCCGGGATGGGATCAAGAAAGTATTCAACGCCTTGCTGTTCGACTTGCCCACCACGCAGCGGAAACGGTTTCCCGCAGACAGTCACACGAAGTTTGACCCGCAGGAGTTGCAGCGAGTCGGTGGACGGGTGCAACCGGTGATTGAGGCGATCAAGAAGGCTCATGACCCTGTAGCGGACTACTTCAGGACCGGGGTAGGGCATCGGCTGATGTTTCTGGAAAGCTCTATTCTCGTGGCGGTCTTGTTGGAACTGCGGCAACGAGAAGCCCTAGCCCTGCCTATTCATGATGCCGTCTTGATTGGCCAGAAAGACGGCCAGATCGTAGAGCGGGTCATGCTGGACCAATTTGAACGGATTTCAGGGAAGGCGGGGAAGGTCTCTACGATCACTTTAAGAGATGGGATGTAGGGGAATGGGGTATGTCCCTTCTCCCTTTAGCAATCTCCTGAGAAATTCCTGTGATAGTCCCTGTAGACCATGCTTCAGTACTTCCACAGGGTACCCTCAGACTGTTCTGAGACAGTTTCTTTGGGGTGGGGGGGGTATGGTGGGTGAGGATTCAAGAACACTGGAGGGAGTTCTGTAGACGTATACACAGGCACCCCCTTGTAGAGCATCTAACCCCAGTTAGCTTCTCCCAACTCCATTAGGGGTAGCCTGTGCTCTGCCCGCTTGATTTTGTGGAGGCCAAATCTGTGAGCCATTCACAGCCCGTCTTGGTGACTTTGATTGGAAAAACCTCAGCTAGCCTGATCAAAAATTCCAAAGAACGGCATTCCTGAAGTGGTTCGGGAATATCCATCACACCCAACTCAAGAAGAAGTCTTGTCAGGCAGTCTCAGCGGGAAAAATCTGCAGGGCGTGTCTGAGGTGGATGTATGCCCCTCTAAGTTAGAGGGAAGTGAGTAGATAACCCAACGTGATAGCAGAGATTTCCCACGTTATATCACTCGAATCCAATGTGGAAGTTTTCACATTGGGAGGAAGAAGGGAGCATGGGGACAAGTGATGTTGAGGGCTATGGGCATAACAGATAGGTAAGCTAATTCGTGCACGGGGACTAATCCCCAAAATGGAAATGTTGCAAGCGATGTTGCAGACATGTTGCAGAAAGGGGTAGGATGTTGCAGGCTTAGAGGGTCGCGGGGAGCTGGTCTGAATGGGCTGAATGACGCTCCAGGAGCGAAGAATCGGAGATTCTAGGGATTAAGTGCTATGGGACTTAAAATCCCTCGGGGCCAAAAGCACCGTGCCGGTTCGATTCCGGCCTCCGGCACCAATATCAACAAGTTACACGATATGTACTGAGAGAGATACATCAGGGAAAACCCTCGCGATTGTGCAAGAACTGTAACGGTTCTCGATTGTTCCACTGCTTTTGCGTCCCGATCATGCAACGTCGCCAACCGCTTCAAGCCGTCTGATAAATCCGCCTCGCTCACGATTGCATACCGTCGATAGACACTCTCGGTTTTGTGCCCGGTCAGTTTCATGGCAACGGATCGGGGAACACCGGCCCGTTCAAGATTCCGCACGGCTGTTCTGCGAAAGTCATGGGGAATGCGTCCGGGTACCTTGGCTGCTTCACAGGCGGCGTCCCATGCTCCACGATAGTCTTTGATCATGCGTCCATTTCGATGAAAGACCGGAGCAATCAATCGGCCCGTCGTTCGTTGTAACGCCTTAGTGGCTTCCCACTGTTGTTTAAGCATATCGGCAAGTTCTGGAAGAACTGCAAACGGAAATACGCGGCCTTCGGCGTTCTTTGGAGCACCCAGAGGGGGTTAGGTCTTTCAGTCATACATATTCTCGTCGCGTCCCTGTCTCTGCTTCATTCAGCCGAGGCAGATACTCGTGCGAATCTCTTGAGTCCTTTCTTGCTTTCCGTGTCGAACCCCGTAGAATCCTTTTTCAATGGTTGATCAGTCTGGTTGGTTTCGAGGGGAGGGGAGTGTGTGATTGCAAGACCTGACCCTCTTTTGCACAGCTTTGAATATCCCAACCGCCTTAGCTCTCCAAGAGCGCATTAAGCGGCTGCGATAGCGGTCGAGAACAGACTGCACGTAGTCGGAGTAACGAAAGTTTGTTCGGCGCCCCAATTTCAATGTCTGCAATTGGCCGATGGCAGTCCTCGACTGACGGCTATCATACGGAGTTTGTGCTGATTTGTATAAGAATCCGTGATACATGGACTGATCGTTGCAACTCATTGAAACGACAACGAGCAAGGCGTATTCTTTGCAATCAGTAGGGGTCTCTCGTATGGATTGGCCTAAACATAATTAGGTTTCAAACAAGTGACGAAAAATATAAACCAGCGCGCTTTTGTGCTGATGCCTCTAGCTACTGAATTTGATGATATCTACGAGTACTTCATTCGCGGTGCAGTAGCGGAAGCTGGTTTCGATGTTCTTCGCGCGGATGATATTCGCAATCAGCGAAACATTCTTGCAGACATAGTGCAAGCCGTAGGAGATTCTGACTTGGTAATCGCAGATCTCTCTACTGCGAACCCCAACGTCTACTATGAGCTCGGCCTTGCCCACGCTTTCGGAAAACGAGTCATTCTCCTTGCGCAAGATATCGAGGATGTGCCCTTCGACCTGCGTTCTTACCGTGTCGTAACCTATACAACGCATTTCTCCAGAATAAATGAGGCAAGAGAAGAGTTGAAGCGATTGGCTCTAGGCGCTAGAGATGGCAGCGTGCAGTTTGGGAGCCCGGTTTCTGACTTTAGCGTGATTTCTGGGCCCGGCCCGAAGCCGTTAATTTCTGGGGGCGGGCAGCACCTAGAAGACACAAAGGATGACCGGGGCTTACTAGATTTTCAGAACGATCTGGAAGACAGCTTCGAGATTATTAACAGCGTGCTTTCCGAGGTTGGTGCCCGCTTTAATTCTCTAACCCCTGAGGTCATTGCGACGGGAGAGCAGTTGCAAGACACGTCAAACACGTCCTCCAAGAAACGCAGGGTGATTGTCCGCACGTTGGCATCCTCGTTAGATGAATACGCGAAGTGGTTGCGAGGCGGGAATGCAACATATCGGCAGGCTCTAGCACGGATTAGTGAAAGTCTTAATGCCCTGTTCAGTGGAGAGTTTGTGGTCGAAAAGGACGCTGTACCGCAGCTGCACTCTTTTATATCAACCACGCTTGGAGTGGAAGAGAATGTGCGAGGTAGCCACCAGAACTTTTTCGGCCTTATCGCTACGATGGAAGGACTGCCTAGAATCGAAAAAGAATTTAACCGCTCGAAGAGAAATATGGCAGAGGAGTTGAAAGAGTTGCTGAACAACATAGACCAAACACTAGCAGTTCTCTCGAGGGCGCGGAATGCAGCTAACCAGCTACTTGGCACTTCCAAAACCTAACTCTATGTCGAACAGACGGGTTCTTCGGGTTCTGCCCCACTTTCACGGACACCTCGCTAAGGCTCATAATAGGCTAGGGGGTGTCAGGGGAACTTTCCGCTCCACGAGGCGACAGGAGACTCGTCCGCTTAATCCAACCCTATTGATTATTGTCTGCGCCGAATTCATTCATCATCACCATCCGTAGTACGATCAATCGTCCTGGATGTAATGCCACTTATTTCAATCTCTAAACCATCAGCAAGTAATTCCATTTATCCTGGCATAATGACACAGGAAGCCTTTCTTTGAGCTTTCCACTCCATTATACTAATCCGCAGGGTTTATAGTAGCCTGCTGTCCGCAGGGATTGCCTGATTATTACTGCATGAGGAAACACTATGAGTAATGTGAGCCGATGCATCACGGGTATCCTCTTATTGTCCGCTTCTTTTCTAATATGCGCTCCCGCACCAGCTCACGCGATTCCCGTTGCTGGTGACTACGAGTTCACCAGTGGATTGACTGGCAATTTCACGAGCGATGGGAGTCAGTTAACATCGTGGAATTTTAGTGACCCAGTAGGCTCCATGATATGGTCTAATACATCGTCGTCTTTTCAAAATGTGTCCGTTAACAACACCTCCTCTTTTGCCTCCAACATCAACGTCGGAGGAATTACAAATTACTATTACATTTCATTATTATGGGATAACGGATCGTATAGTTTCTTTTTGGATAGTGTTAAACCGATACAATTACAAGGGACCGCGACATGGCAGGTAACAACCGCTGTTGTCGAGCCTAGCCCAATGTGGCTCGTTGCCATGGGCCTACTGGCCGTACTGGGCTATGGGTATCGACAGCGCCGAGGATTGGCATTTTAGGAGCAACCGCAGCAACGCTTAACCTAATTGTCTATAGAAACTGAGCAGGCCACTTAGGACCAACATCCTACAGGGAGCAATTATCTCGACCAAGCCAGTCAATCGCGATCCTCTTCGCAAGGCATGGATCAATGATAGTCAGGAACGGGCGGCATGCTTGCCCCTGTATGCTCATCTGATTTTATCCAGCCAGGGGTGACGAACCGCGCGATCAGATTGCAGCCGAACCATAAACCAAGTCATCCTCTGACGGTGATCCTACACAAACACAATGCGATGCTCGTAGATGACACCCCCACCGTCGCCTTTCCCTGTATGCTCCACAGCAGCGAGTTTCGGATGGCAGTACGGCGCGGCCGCTTTCGCCATTTCTAGCCGCACTTCCATTGGTTGTTTCTCGTCTCGCATGACCTTCAGCATATAGTCTAGTGGCACTTCCCCACTCGCGGCAATGGCGGCTTCGCGGGCAGCCGAGGCTTTATTCCGAACACCTTTCTTTCTCCCAGCCCCCTTGCGTGATCCTCCTCGCATGAGACCCTCCTTTGATTAACAATGATAGTTTTTCAAGCCCGCGTTACCGGTAACGCCTGCCTGCTCTATCCAATCTGCCCCACTCGTTGCCGCAGAAATCGTGACACACGATCGCAGTGGGACCTGAGATCTCGATTGAATAACTCGGCGTCAGGGCGACTGCCGAGCTCTTCGATCCGAGAACGTTCTTCATCGAGACGTTGCTGTTCTGCTATGAGGGCATCGAATTCCTCGTAATAGTCGGCCAAGGCGTTCTCGACTGCTCTCCACACAGGAATCTCAAGGGCTTCTGCAACCGCAGTCACCTCATTGATCACGGTCACATCGACGCAGGCCTCGAAGCGTCGGCGTTGCCGATTCTGGAGTGACTGGCGAAATTTCCGCACCCGTTCACGTGCGCTCATGGAGGTTTCGTTCTGGGGCATTATGTCTCTCCGGTTAAGTGTGCCGACTCCCACACTTTCACAGTTCCGTTACAGTGAAAAAGAAAGACCTGTGATTTTGGCCATTTAGAGGGAGGCAGGGAATTCCGAATCCCTCGCGTTTCTGGGCAGTTTCGGCCCATTGAGGTACAGAAAAATGCGGATGTCTGCCTCCCGTCCATCTGTAACGGTTCCGTGAAAAACCTAT
>Ga0224501_10001131_pt1 | contig 20506 bp, 18 predicted proteins | sample SF_Oct11_sed_USG_4_FD_169105 | JGI IMG/M metagenome (GOLD analysis project Ga0224501, IMG submission 169105) | Sediment microbial communities from San Francisco Bay, California, United States - SF_Oct11_sed_USGS_8_1 | ecosystem: Environmental > Aquatic > Marine > Sediment | place: USA...
CGAAGAACATCTTCGCGGGCGTATCCGGAGTCTACCGCCACGAAGATCGATAATGCGGCCTTGGCAAGAGGCGCCTGGGTCAGAGGAACACCCTTGACCATAGCAAATGGGATGCGGTATCGGCGAAAGACATCCTCCACGATGGCGGCGTATGGGCGAATATCCCTCATGACAATAATGAAATCGCGCCATGCGTAGCCCTTTTCCCTCTTCAGGGACAGCAGAGCATGCCCCACTTCCTCCATTTCCCTGTACCGGCTGGAGCCTGCGATTATAGCCACGGGAGACTCTTGCGGATTTTCCGCCTGGCGTTCAGGATCCATTTCGAAGATGCGGTTTTTCACATCCGCCAGGGGCCCTTCCGGATCCAGGTCAAATTCGATTTCCAGCTTCTCCGCCCGGGAACCCAGCTCCTCGAACTTGGCCAGGTTGTCGGTCAAAAATCCGAACGCTTCCCTCCTGGAATCTGGCGCCGGGGCCACAATGCGCACCGGGATTCTCCGGGCTATGCTTCGGAAAAGCTCGAAGCGATATGGAGTGAACTGGTATATATCCTCCAGCTGGATTTCGCGATATTTTTCCAGAAATGGAATCGGCGCGTTTTGTTTCAATGCATCCACCAGTTGGCGGCGGGCCATGGCCGGATCCACCACTCCATGACGCAGCAGCTCCTTTTCATAGGCGGCGTATAGGCGGCCAATATCCCCTTCTTTGGAAGGGGCGTAGCCGACGATTTGTTCATATTCCCCGGGGGAAACCAGCCCGGCGCCCAGTTGCTCGAACAGCCCCAGCATGGCGTCCAGGAATCCGGGGAATTTTTCGGCCCCGGACATGCCGCCGGAAGCGTCAGGGATGGCTCCTTTGTTCCCGAAATGCGCGGTCATAACCCTGGAAAGAATAATGGACCGGGTGAACTGGCCAGCCGGTTTGTATACCCCCACCAGGTCGCCATACAGCCTTCGCTCGAAAGCTTGCATGGTCATCATGCCAGGGGCCAGCAGGGCGCAGCCTCCTTTCACATTCACCATCAGATCAATGGCGTGGGCAAGCCTCTGGGCCGTGGGATACAAGGTCAGGGAGTTGGTATATGTCATACCATGGATTCTAACAGAAAAGACGAATCGCCTTCACGGAATGGGGAAGGGATATGGGGAACCGTAAAGGCGATCCGTTCTGGAAACCAAATTACTTTATCAATTACAGAGATTATAATCTATTTAAGATAGAATGCAATCTAAAATGATATGGCCCCAGCCCACCGCCATAATTTCCAGCGCTGATCCTCCTGACGCCTTCCACATGACAGGCGGCCACTATCCCTTTTTCCATGGCGCAACTGATTGTCTGCTCGCTTGTTCCATCAATAACGATCTCCAGCGCCACGTTTTCCCCCGGCGCCAGCAGGCTGGATGTCTGGCGGCGGATGGTGGGGCAATACTCGGTGTTGGTGGCGGCTTTCAAGAATTTATATCGAGACCCCACCTTGGAGCCAGAGCGCACCACCCCCCCCGGAAACGGGAGGATGACACCACCTAATTGATCGATCGCCTTGACCGCTTCTTTTGCCGCCGCCAGGGCGGATTCCGGCGTTGCGGCCAGAATCAAAAAGTTGCCGCCACCGATGCCGTCCAGACGACCGAAGCTTTCCTCTATGACAAACTCCCCTTCCATCACCGGGATTCGCCAGTATCTTCTGTCGGCGACCACTTTGGACATCTGAAACCCATCGCCGAAATAGCGCAGCTTTCCGCCGATCTCCATCATCTTCTCCGAAGGCGCCCCGTTGTAGACGGCGGTGGTGGGGCAAGTCATGATAGCCTGGCCGATGCGATTCATCAGGCTCTCTTCCAGCCCCTTTTTTCCCATGGTGAAAAAGAGCAGCTTGGCGCCGGGTCGACCATCGGGGGTTTTGCTGGTGTATTCCTCCAGCCCGGCCTCCACCCCGCAACCTATGATGGAAGTGGCGAACCCCGTGGCGGAGCATATGGCCCTGTCCAGCCAGTACCGGTCGGCGGCGGTGACGATGATCCGCGAATAGACCATGGGGAAGGCCTCGGCGAAGGTGTCCTCTATCACCACACCGTTGATCAACAGAGGTTCGCTCATAATATCAGCCTTTCGCCTGGCCAGCCCGTATTCACGACGACTGCTTCATTATACTATCCGATGCGCCAAAAACCCGCCAAACGCTCACAGCTGCCGATACATTCTGGCGATCTTCACTCCCGCCTCGGTGGCGATCCTGCCATCCTCCGGGGTGATCTGGGGTTGTTTCCCTTTGAGAATGCTATCCACAAAATGCTCCACTTCCTGGTAGTGGCCCCACACCCTGGGCCCGGAGACATCCACTTTATACACCGTCTCCTTCGGATCATCGGCCATTACTTTGATGGTGTGGGTGTCGATGGCGTTTATCATGTTGGTGTTCTCCCCCACCAGCTCCATGGTCACCACGGTCTGGTCCTGGCTCACTCCGCCGGAGTATTGGGCGGAGACGATGGTCCCGTCGGAGAATTCGGCGATAGCGTATCCCATATAGCCATGGGTGCCGCCATATTTGGCCAGTTTGTGGTTCTCCGCCACAGAGTGGAGTTGGACGATCTCCGCGCCCAATAGCCATCGGAAGAGGTCTATGCTCCACACCGAGAGGGTGAACAGCGGGCCGCCCGATTTCTTCTTGTCCCACGCCCAGGAATTCGGCGGCCACTGGGCGGCCAGCAGGTTGGCGGAGATATATTCGCGATAGTGGATGGCCACCGGGCCTTTGCCCAGGACCTTTTCCTTTGTGATCATCTCCTTCACCCGCTGATAGATCGGGGCGAAACGGAAGTTTAGCGATGGCATGAGGGTGACCTTTGCCTTCTTGGCGGCGGCTATGATCTTGTTGGTCTGGGCCATGTTCACCCCCAGGGGCATCTCCAGCAGAACATGCTTGCCCGCCTTGATGAAGTCCATGGCCACGGCGTAATGAAAGGGAGTGGGGACGGCGATGATGGCGGCGTCTATGGCCGGGTCCTTCAGCGCGTCCTTGACGCTAAGGTATTTCTTGCACCCATACTTTTCGGAATACTTGGTGGCCAGCTTGTCGTTCATGTCGCACACAGCCACCAGTTCGGCGTTCTTGATCTTGTTCACCGAGGGAGCGTGGGCCTGCCCCCCCACGAACCCTAAGCCCACTACCACCATTCCCAGCTTTTTCATATCATCCTCTCCATTTGTTCTGCTGTTTTTAGGTTCAAATAAAATATCTGGCCAATCGACCTTTGCTCCATATTCCAGCTACCATCCCGTCGGCGGGAAAAGTCCAGGGGGGTGGGGGTCATTTTGCCCTCTCCCTCCCCTTGCTCCTCCCGCTGTGGAAGGGGATACTATTGATTCCGAATAACATGGCGGCATTCACCCCCCCTCCTGCTCCGCCTTCTCCTTTTCCCTGGCGATCTTTTTCCAGTCCGGTATCTCATCGATCACATGCTGTATGGTGGGAAACTTGTCCTCCATATGCGGGAACTGCATAGACTTCATAAAGACCCTCTCGAAATCCTTATATACGGTCAGCTCCAGATATCGCACTTTCCTGGCCATCTCGTCGGCTTCCTTGCGTTTGTGCTTGTTCACCAGGCACAGCCTGGCGCCATCCCCGGCGGCGTTGCCCACGGAAAGTATCTTGTCCAGCGGCGCATCCGGAAACATTCCCATCAGCAGACAGGAGAACTGGTTCAGATGGGAGCCGAACGCCCCTGCCAGCACCACCGTGTCCACCTTCTCCACGCCATGCTCCCGCATCATGATCACGGCCCCGGCGTATATGGAGCCGACGGCCAGCTGGATGGCCCGCACATCCCCCTGGGTCACCACGATATCCTTGCCGATGGATGTCTCCTCCTTATAGGCGAGGATATACTCCGGCATGCCGCTTTGCGGATCCTTGGTAATTCTTTTGGATGGGGCATACTTGGAGAAACGGCCACTTTTGTCTATGATCCCTGTGCGGAACATCTCCGACACCACGTCGATGATGCCGGAGCCGCATATCCCCTTGGCCTCGATCTCCGCGGCGTCAATGTTCCAAAGCTCCTTGCCGATCACCTTGAACCTGGGCTCTAGTGTTTCCTGGTCTATCTCCACCTTCTCTATGGCGCCAGGCGCCGCCCGCATCCCGAACTTTATCTGGGCGCCCTCCAGCGCCGGGCCGGTGGCCACGGAACAGGAGACCACACCATGCTTTTTAGAGCCGAGGAGCAACTCGCCATTGGTGCCGATATCGATGATCAGCATCAGCTCCTCGGAGTTGTATGGCTCCTCGGCGATGAGCACTCCGCAGTTGTCCGCCCCCACGAACCCAGCCTCGTTGGCCAGCACATGGATGCTTCCGCAGATGTTTATATCTATCCCCAGGTCGCGCGCCTTCACATCCAGCGCCTTGGACATGGCGGTGGGGAACGGGGCCACCCCCACGTATTGCGGATCCAGCCTCAGCAGGATATGGTGCATGGCGGTGTTGCACACCAGCACCATCTCCAGGATATCGTCCCGGGTGATCATATGCTCCTCGGCCAGGGCTCCGATCATCTCGTTCAAAGTGCCGATGATCGCCTTGTGCATCTTCTCCAGCCCCGTCTCCGGGTTCTGCATGGCATAGGTGATCCTGCTCATCACGTCCTCGCCATATATCACCTGGGGATTCATCTTCGACTCGGTGGCCACGGCTCGCCCTGTCTTCAGGTCGGTCAGATACGCGGCCACGGTGGTGGTTCCGATATCTATGGCGATGCCGTAATAGTTCTCCACTTTCCCCGGCGCCACCCGCACTATCTCGCCATGGAGCAGGAACACTGTGACTTTCCAATCGGCCTTGCGCAACGTCCCGGTCATGGCCCGCAGGCAGTGGATATCGATCCTGTCCGCCTCCACGCCATGCTGCGCCTTCAGGGCCGCCACCACCCGCAGGAAGTCGTCCTCCGGGTCGTGCAGGGTGGGCGATTGCATCTCTATGTAGTGGATGGTCAGCGCCGGGTCCGGCTTGTGCTTGAGCTTGCCCGCTTTTTTGCGGACCACCTGCTTGCCGCCGCGGCTCTCCTCCGGCACGAACACCAGAAGGTCGCCCTGCACATGGGCCAGGCAGGAGAGCCGGTATTTATTCTCCTTCTCCGCCAGGCTGAGCATCCTCTCCTCGTCCCTGGTCCAGCCGGAGAGATTGCCAACCCTGGAGTCGACACCGTATTTCTCGAAGAACCCCTCCTCCACCTGCACCTTGCACTTGCCACAGGTTTTCTTCTCGCCGCATATCGACTCGATCTCCACCCCCAGGCTCCTGGCGGCTTCCAGCAGGTTGGCGCCATCCTTGATCTTGCCCCTGCGGCCGGAAGGCTGGAATATTACCGTATGTTCGTTCATTCTATTTCATCTCCACAATTTTCTCTCTGTTAGGACAGACAGGGCGCAACTCTCCCCAGTGTCGTCCATTCCCGGGCGTTTTCGCTCAGCTCTTGGCGTTGGCTTCCTTCTGGATTTCCCGCAGGCTCACCACCATCTTCACCGCTTCCTCCAGGGCGTTGGACGCGTCCTTGGCGGTGGCATCGGCGCCGAACTTGCCCACGATGTCGTCGGTGATGGGCGCGCCGCCGATCATGATCTTGCAGTTGGGGTTTTTCGCCCGGATCATCTCTATGACCTTGGGCATCCCCATCATGGTGGTGGTCATCATGGCGGAGAGGCAGACGATGTCTGAATTGGTTTCCAGCTGCTTTTTCAAAAAATCCTCCAGGGGCACGTCCCGACCCAGGTCGTATACGTTGAACCCGGCCACGTCGAACATCATCTTGACGATGTTCTTTCCTATGTCGTGAACATCCCCCTGCACCGTGCCGATCACCACGGCGCCTTTGACGCCGGAATCGCGAGGTTTCATCTGCGGTTTGAGTATGTCCAGCCCTATATACAGCGAGTCCGCCGCCATCAGCATCTCCGGCACGAAATACTCCTGGGCGGAGAACAGTTTCCCCACCTCCTCCATGCCGGACACCAGACCGTCGAATATGGCGTCGTATGTATCCTCGCCGGTATCCACCCATTCCTGGGCCGCTTCCCGCACTTCGTCGTCTTCGAACTCCACCACGCCTTGGGCCAGTCTTTTAAGAAGCTCTTCTTTTTTCGCGCTATCCAAAGCCATTTCGTTTTTCTCCAATCCTCTTGTTGTTTTCGTTTATACGCTGGTTTCCCGGACAGCCTTCATCATGGCCTCCAGGTTTTCCGGTTTGGCGGTGGGCCATATGTCGCACCCTGGATGAACGCCGTTGACTCCGTCCCGCACACATTGGGCGGCCACATTATACGCCCCTTCGGCGTCGCCTGTGTTCAGTGTGGCGAAGGGGTTGAAGTTGCCCAGTATCACAGTCTTTTCCCCCGTCTTCTCCCTGGCTTCTTTCATCGGAGTCTTGGAGTCGATGGAAAGGGCGCTGTATCCGCATTCGGCCATCATATCGATCACCGGCAGCACGGAGCCGCAGATGTGCAGGATGTTGGGGGAAGCCATATTGTCCGCCACCTTTTTTAGCGCGGGGAATATCACTTTCTTGAACACCCTGGGACTGAGCACATCGGAGGTGGCGCCCATTTCGCGCACGCTGATGTAATCTATCCCGTTTTGCAGAAGGTGGTTGCCCACAAGGATTATCACGTCCGCCAGGGCGTCGAGGTATTCCTTCATCTCCTCCGGCTTCTTCAGCGAGCCCTTGAGGATGACCTCGAGTTCGTTGATCTGGCCGCCCAAGGTGAAGGGCCCCAGCACGTATGACCCGATGGCCACCTGGTCGCCCACTTTTTCCCGCACAATGCGCGCCGCCTCAATGACCAGCGGGATGCGCCCCTTTTTCAGCAATTCCGGCGTGGCCGCCGCGCGAAGCTGCTCCGTGGTCAGTTTGCTCTTCTCTTTAATCGTGGGATAGAGCAGCTCCTCCGTCTCCGCATATGGGTTCATCACACATCCCAGGGCCTCCGCCTCCAGGCAAAGGTCGAAGGGAATCACCACGCACTCATAGCCGAACAACTCCCAGCTGGTCATGGCGGCCTCCGCCATCTTTTGCGCGTCGTTGTGCAGGTCGGCGAAACGGTATCCCAGTTTCTCCAACCCCTTGGTGGTGACGTTACCAACACCGGAAAAACAGGGCACCGGCGTTACTTTTTCCCCCTTCAGCGTCCGGAGCACCCGCTCCTTGGCCGTCATTGTCGCTTCCGTCATTATCACTCCTGACTTTATAACTTATAGTTTTTCGCGGTTTCGTAAAACGTCCGCAGGTTCTCCTCCGGCACGCTGGGAGGATGATCGCATCCTGGCATCAGGATGAACCCCCCATCAGCCGCAGCGTCACCCAGAATCATGGTCGCCTCTTCGGCCACCTGTTCCGCTGTGGCCCTGTCCAGTATGGCGACCGGGTTCATATTACCTGCAATGCACATTTTGTTCCCAATTTCCGTTTTCGCCTTTTTCATATCCACTTTATGGTCCAGGCTTATGCAGTCCACTCCAGTGGCAGGGAAAAGATCCAGCCGACTGTTTGTGTCGCCACATATGTGCAGCAAAACTTTCACGTTCCTGGCGTGGGCCCAGTCGCTCATCTCCTTCAGGGGTGGCAGGGCGAACTTTTCGAATTGCTTGCGGGATATCAGGTCGCCGGATGCGGTGGGGTCCGCCATGGAGATCATCTCCAGTGTTCCGTCTTCGATGATGGGTGTGTATATGGCCTGCAGCATCTTCACAGCGAATGCGCATGCGGCTTCCACCAGCGCCTTGTCCTTGAAACAGGCGCGCATCATCTGCTCCACCCCCACCAGCTGCGCCGCCAGGGTGAAAGGCCCCCAGGAGGTCATGGTCACCACCACCTCGTCGCCAATCTTCTCCTTAACCATGCGAAGGGCTTTCCATATGGTCTGGATCACCGGATCGTTGGGAATCCTTCCCAGATCCAGCTTGTCGATATCCTCTATTTTGTGGATGTATGGCTCCTCCAGATCGGGGGCGCCGACCTCGCGGAACTTGATCGTCCCTCCCAGGGCGGCGGCCTGCAGGTTGTTGTAGCCCGAGCCCACATAGACAATATCCGGCTTGTACTTCTCATAGATTTCCAGGTTGGTCTTCGCCATCCGCTCCGGATCCTGGCTAAGCTCCCGGAAGGTGGTGCCGGAGCGATATATCGTCCAGACCCCGCAACCGAAAGGCGCCACCGGTATCCGTTCAGTTTTCCGCATCTCCATTGCGGCGAAAACCATTTCCTTCGCGTTCATAATCCTTTCCTCTCTTTTATTATTCACCCCAGCAGGGGCATGACTCTCAGCCTTTTCTCGTTTTCTTCGCGCCCATGGGGCATGCCATGAAACAGATCCCACAAACCGGCCTGCCGTACTTGTCGCTGTTTTCCGACATGAATGAACTGCACTTTTCCAGGTCGATCACTTCGAGCTTCCCCCTGGCCCGGCTCCAGTTGATTCCCAGCACAGCCCCCACCGGGCACGATATTACACACAGCTTGCACTCGCCACACATGCTCTCCAATTGGGGGAGCGACGGGGTCAGCTTTGCGTCTGTCAGTATGGTGGCCCATATCAGGTTGGGCCCGTATTCGCCGTTTATCACCATCCCGTTCTTGCCGACCCAGCCCAGCCCGGACATGGTGACCGCCATCTTGTGGGAGAACAGGTTGTATAACGCGGAGATGAATTTGCGTTCTTCCGCCACCGCTATGGGGGGGATGGCCATGCACCTGTATTTTCTTTTTCTTAAAAACTTTGTGGCCTCTTGCAACAAGCCACCAAGTTTCACCGTGATATCCTCATTTTCCTTCATGTACGCCAGCATCAGGCTGTGCTCGTCCAATTCCCCATTCATTTTTTCCGGTTGCTTGAACTTGTGCAGCTTCATGCCTATGGCCACTGCTCTGGTGTAATGATGAAATTCTTTTGAAATGGCTTCTTTTTCTTCGATCCCGGTAATATCGCCAATACCCACCAGATCAGCTCCCCCTTTCTTTAGCAAACTTTTCAGTTCATCAGACAAGGGAGACATAAATTCCTTCGTTACCAATCGGAGCATATGTTACAAGAAGAAACATAACCAACAATCCGGACAACCACTGATGGCGCCTCATAAAATATATCGTATTCATTTTAGCGCAGAACGGAACCTGGGGTAAGAGAAAGAGATTCGCATACTCTAATACATTGGTTTGTATGCTCTTTTGCCATACCATGATTTTATGATATAGTCGGATATCACAATAGTTAGCGTTGCCCATGTATTTTATCTTATTGTTACTGTTCATTTTGACACTGGCCATCGTTTTGACGCTTGTTATCGAGCGTGCGGCCAGAATCAAGCCTGTTTCCTCCCTGGATATTTTCGCTCACAAGGTCAATGGAACAATTACTTACAACTGGAAAGGCGTAACAATCTCCGGCGTCCTGGATGGAGAACCCATATCGGTCATTTTCCACCCAAAGCGCAGGAAATATCTTCTCTTTCCACAGGCGCCGTCCCTGGGTATAGGTGTATATAAGCAAACTTCAGGCCGATTCTGCATCGCCCAGAGATCTGATTCAAACTCACATTTCCCACGAGACCTCCGCGCCCAGGAAGTGAAAACTGGCAATGCGCTTTTTGACAAAGAATTGGTCATCTGCTCCCCCGACTCCTCCTTCGTCAAATCCAACTTCAAGGATGGGGAAAAAAGACAGGCTATCCGCAGGATTTTCACTTTGGGCGCAAGATGGATCCTGTTCGATGGCCAGACAATGTCCGCGGTGTGGGAACCTTTCGATCCTAAGGAGGAGATCGACGAAAGCGCGATAAAAGATGCTCTGGCGCGGTTATTGGTTCTCTCAAAAAACATCCAGCCAGCCAATGAACATGGACCGGAGGCGGGCGGAGACATCTACGTTTTCCTCGTGGCCACCGTGGCCATATTCCTGACCACTATAGTCCTGTCGGTGTTTTTACTATACCTGATGTAGCTTGGGATCATTCTGGACGCAGGGCTGGAAAATATTCGGGAACCTGGAAAAAAAGACAAGAAGTTATAAACGCCGCAGGATCCAATGGTGGAGGCTGTCGATCATCCTCCCATCTTTCCGAAGGGTGATTTTTCCATCGCCTCGGCCAGGGCCTGTTCCGTCACATATTTATAACCGTTTTCCCTGGCGTATTTCTCCACCTGTTTTTTGGCGAATCCCCGCGCGAAGGATGGCGCCTTCTCCAGGCGGGCTCTTGCGCCTTCGGTCCATCCCATGGCCTCCCCCACGTTGTCGGCGAAGAAAGAGCCGAACTTTTCCATAATCGCGCTGTTCTTCCCTGGCCTTTCATCCAGGAAGGACTTTATGGTATCGATGACATTTATCTTATGCCCATCCCTGGAGAATTTATCCTTGGCCTTGTCCCAGGCGCTCATATCCAGCCCATCAAAGCCCATATCCTTCATCCGTCGGGTGACCAGCATCATGGACTCGTCCCTGATCTCTGTCAAAAACTCGGTGGTGATTTTCTCCATCCCCCTGGCCCTGGCTCTGCGCTGCATCAGCTTCAGTATACCGGGCCGCACAAAGTCCGGCGCGTTCTCCACCCTGGCGCGGGCGTCCTCATCCCATAGGATCGTTTCGGCGGATTTGGTGCTTTTGGAGCCGGAGCCGTTGGCCGCCGGTTTTGTGGGAGCGGGTTCCGCCGGAGCGGCCTCGGTCCTCTCCCTGGGTGTCATCATGCCAAACCTTGCCTGGGGCGATGGAGCTGCGGCGCTCATAGTCTCCGGTGTTATTATCTCCACCCCGTTGGCGGCGGCGTATTTCTCCACCCCCAGCTTCACGATAGACCTGGCGAAGAAGGGGACATTTTCCAGTTTCGCCAGCGCTTCCGCGGTCCACTCGACGCCGGAGTCTTCCCCCGCGCCGAATTTTGACTGGGTGTCGATATTTTCGATGGCCACCTCTTTTCCTTCCGGTTCATAGACGCACCACTGATCCTCTCCCATGTCGTTGCCCGTGGTGGCCATGGCCCTGGCGCGGCACCCGCCACAGAGCAGGCGGTATCGGCAGTCGCCACACTTCCCCTCATATTCCGGCTGGCGATACCGGGAAAGCTGTGGAGAGTTGTTCCATATATCCTGGAAGCTGGAGATAGTCAGATCCCCCACTGTGTTTTCCATATATGGGCAAGGGGTCACCTTCCCCCGGGGGTCGATGCGACAGTATTGGGTTCCGGCGCGACAGGCGGCGATGTATGTCTTCAGCAGGTCGCTCTCCGGGTTTTCCTGATGCAGTATCCTCTTGAAGTGCGGGGCGCACTTGGGGCGGATCATCATGCCGGGGTAGGCGTCTCGATTATCGGCGGCCCATTTCAGGATCTTCTCATATTCCTCCGGAGTGATATCCGCCATCCTCTCTCCACGGCCTGTGCAAACCAGAAAGAAGATGTTGAAGACTTTGGCGCCCAGTTCATGGGCCCATTTGGCGATACTCGGTATTTCGTCCAGGTTGACGGTGGTGGGGGTGGTCTGCACCTGGATGGGGATTCCCGCGTCTCGGGCGGCGGCCAGCCCCGCCATGGCCTCGGCCAGAGCGCCGGGTCTGCCCCGGAAATTGTCATGAGTCTGCTGTTCCAGCGAGTCTATGCTGACACCGATTCCATTAAGCCCGTTTTTCTTCAGCTTCAGCGCTGTCCTGCGGGAGATCATGGTGCCGTTGGACCCGAGCACCGGCATCATCCCCAGTTCCGAGGCTTTTTTTATCAGTTCGTAGATATCGGGCCTGGCCAGCGGCTCGCCCCCGGTGAGGATCAACACGGCGCCCGGATTTAGCGAGGCGATCTCGCCGATGATTTCCAGCGCCCGCTGGGTGGACAGCTCCCCATCATCGCCTGTCATGCGCCCATGGGCGTCGATATAGCAGTGCTGGCAGTTAAGGTTGCAGCGGGAGGTGACGTTCCAGGAAACCGCGTATGGAACGAACGTCATGTCACATTCCCATCTTTCCGCGGGCTTCTTTCATCATCTGGGCGGTGACTCTTTCGGCGCCAGCCTTGCGGGCCTGGGCTTCCATATGTCCGCGCACCATGTTGCGGACGAATCCTGGCACTCGCTCCAGCAACTCCACAGCTTCAGGATCCCAATCCATCGGCTCTTCCTCCGCCAGCTTCCCCGCGCCATTGCCAGGCTTCACCTTGCGGCTGACCAGCAGCACGTTGCACTTGGCGTTGCGCAGCAGGTTCTCGGAATTGGATCCTATATCCAGCTCATCTTCGCTATGGACACCGATCTTGCCCAGCAGCAACAGGGCGATCTCCTTGCCTTCAAGCCATCGCAGGATCATGTCATACGGTTTGCCGGCCAGCACCACCGGCTCCACCTCCACCCCCTCATGGCGGGCCATCTCCATGGCCTGTTCCAGGTGGTCGCGATATATCTTCTCCAGGCCGGAGTCTATGATTTCGTTGTGCAGCTTCTCCTGCTGCTCAAACCGAAACAGCTTGCCCGCCTCCTCAGAGAGGACCTTGGCGATACTGTCGAAAGCCTTGTAGTGAAAGTCCGGATCGAACACCGTGATGGCGGTGATCTTCGCGCCCAGATGTTTGCCCATGGCGATGGCGGCGCGCATGGCGGCGAAGGATTGTTCGCTGCCGTCTATACCCACCACCACATGCCCCCCTTTAAGCTGCAAGGGGGCTTTCATCACCAGGGAGTCCACATTGATCCTGCGGGTGACCCTTTCGCAAACGCTGCCGATCTGGGTGGAGGGAACCTCCCCCAACCCCTTGGCGCCCATGGCCACCAGGTCGTATTGGCTGGCGGAGATGTCTTTCACCAATTCGGCGTAGTTGCGCCCTTCCATAGTCTTCCCGTCACAATCGACCCCCACCTCACGGCACTTGGCGTTGAATACATCCAGGTAGGAATCCGATATGATCTTCAGGCCTTTTTCTATTAACTCGCCATGGATATCCCTCTGCTCCTGCAGCTTGGCAGGCTCCTGATATTCGGCTGGCAGCCCAGGCTCCATCTGCACAAACCTCTGCTCGTGCAGCTTGGCGGCGTAGACATGGGCCCCCACCAGCTTGCCGCCGAAGGTTTTGGCGAAATCGATTGAGCGGTCCACGGCCCACATCGAATAATCCGAGTTATCAAGCATAACCAGAATATTCCGAAACATCGATACTCCCTTGTGAATGGTTTACTAACAGATTTTGGGCAAAAAAAGGATAAACAAGGAACAAGAGCAAATTATATACCATAGACTATCCAATTTGTGCAAAACATCGTCAAAATCCTCCATTTGGCTTCATCTTCAGTGCTCATGCCCAAAACATGCGATTCTAAGGATCAGTCAATATATCTCCTTGTAATATCACCTCTTATGCGTATCCCATCCCCCTCTGTCAAGCTGTATTATCCGGATATAAACTACCATTGAGCGACATTATGGACAAAATCCATTCTTCCTTGCCTTTGAACAAAACATGTCGTTAGGAACGAACTTTTTTAGCGATTCATTCAATATGGGCGATACAGGAGCAGTCCATCCAAAATGGCTATCCAGCGGAGGGATAACAGCGTCCCTGTTCGGAATCTCTTGAATCCGGGGCGCTGGCATACGACAATTGGTATATGTTTTATATTGTAGCGCTCGGCATATGGATGGCCATCCACCTCTACGTCGGCCACAGGATAATCACTCCCATAGGGCTGGAGTTTTACCCCAAGCTTGCGGCGTGGTCGCTGGTCCTTGGCTCCTATGTCATGATCCCCCTGATATTTTCCCTGCGGTTGGGCAGCCCAAAACCTTTCTGGTATGTCCCCCTCTTCTGGCTCACATTCATCCTCTTCGGTTACATCACCACATTGTTCCCCCTTCTCATGGCAAAGGATGTGGCAATGTGGTCCTGGACCAAGATGGGCACATATTCCACATTGAACTCCCAGCAGGGGAGCGTGGGAGTCGCGATGGAAAAACAGGGGGTCCGGCAGGTGACTCACCATATGAATATGGGTGTCATGGCCATATCCCTGGCGCTGGCGCTGATGGGGATATACAAGGCTGGCGTGGCCCCCCAGGTGAAGATAGTGGAGGCGCCGGTGGAAGGGTTGGCCAAAGAGCTGGACGGATTCCGGATAGCGCTCATCAGCGACATCCATATCAGCCCCACCGTTCATGGCGACACGGTGGAGGATATCGTGCGCCGTGTCAACCAGCTGGAGCCGGATATGGTGGCGCACACCGGCGATCTGGCGGACGCCACCGTGGAGGAGATGGGAAAGGACGCCGCCCCTCTGGCCGGACTCAAGGCGCGATATGGGGTCTTTTTCGTCACCGGAAACCACGAATATTACTGGGACCTGAAGGGCTGGCTTAAGGTTGTGGAAGATAACGGCGCCATTGTCCTGAACAACGAACACCGCATGGTGGAGCATAATGGCGCCCGGATACTGGTGGCAGGGGTCACCGACTACAGCGCGGGAGTGAATGCGCCGGGGCATAAGTCGGATCCGGCCAAGGCGCTGTCGGGAGCGCCCAAAAGGGACTTCACGATCATGCTGGCCCACCAGCCCCGTTCTGTCGTGGCGGTGGCGGCCACCGGCCAGGTGGATCTGCAGCTATCCGGCCACACCCATGGCGGGCAATATTTCCCCTGGAGCATAATCGTGCGCTTTGTCCATCCCGTGGCCCCCGGCCTGAGCAAATATGAGGGGATGTGGGTCTACCTGAACCGGGGCTCTGTGTATTGGGGTCCCCCTCTGCGCCTCGGCTCGCCAAAGGAGATTACCCTGATCGTCCTCAAGCGGGTGGAAAACATCAAAGCAACCGGCTCATGATTGTCCTCATCTCCAACAAGCTCCCAGACCTGGATCAGGATGACGACCGCCTTTTCGCCGAGGAGATGAACGGCCAGATCGGCGAGCGTATCACCTTGGCCACGGCCCAATATACGCCCAGACAGGAAAAAGCCGCCAACCGGTGGGCGGGAGCGCGTATGAAGGAATTCGCCCGGTCGATCCTCTTCTCCGCCCATGAGTGGCGGCTGACCCCAGTGGTCGATGGGGAAGAAGAGGCCTTTTTTGATGGACTGATAAAGAGGATGAAAGAAGGTGGACTGGGGGCCAGATGGTTGTTCATGATCCATGGCGCGGGCCAGCCCACCGTGGGCGCCCTGGAGCAGGCGGCCAGGTTGAAAGCGCTTCACGGAGTGAACGTAATCCTCTTCCTGTGGCCCTCATGGTCGCGGGTTCTCTCCCTGACCGTACTGGCCAAAATGGCCCCGATGCTGATCCGGCGGGCGGGGCTGACCTGGCCAAAGGCGGCGCTGGCGCTGGGATATGGTCTTTATGAGGAAAAGATGAAGCAATACCAGCAGGCGCGGGAGAAGGCGAAGACATGCCGAACCGCCCTGGATGCGGCGTTGCGGATGGTGGAAAAGGATTTCACCGTCAAGGCCGCCATGGTGGAAGGCTTCTCCATCAGCATGATGGCCCACAGCCTGGGCGCCCTGGTGGTGGAGAGCATGACCCGCGATCCGGCGCTGACGGGACCGGGAAGAATTTTCGACAACGTCATACTCAACGCGGCGGATGTGGACAGCGAGGGACACGCCCAGTGGGCTTCGGCGTTGAATATCGGCCAGAGGTTATATGTGATCCAGAACAGATATGACGCCGCCCTGCAGGCTTCCCGCACCCTGGCGGGCAATCCCAGGCGGCTGGGGGCCAGACTTAAAGGCGAGCTGGCGGAAAACGTCACAGCGTATATAGATCTTAGCCCTGGCAAGGGATCGGCGGCGCGTCATGCTTTCTTTATGATGGACGAGAAGCAGAACCGGGAGATAAAAAACCTGTATACCGCACTGTTTACTGGAGTGGCGATGTTCGAACGCGCCAGAGAACCTTTTGCCCTGCCTGGGGGATTCCGGCTGCTGGAAGGAAACCATTTCGCCATGAACCCTCCGGAGAAAGAGAAGGCTTTTAAGGTGAACAAAGAGGGGCAGACCCCTGATTAGTTCACCGGCGCTATTTTGCCAATCGCTCCTCCGCGACCAGCGGCGCCAGAACCAGGCCGGAAGCGATGGAAGAGCTCGGCTGGCTCGACTCCATGGCTGTCAGATCTAGAGCCTGCTTCTCCACGTTCAATCCATACGGGATGGAATTCCACACTTTTTCATGGAGCATGTATACACCGATTTTGAAAAAGAACTCGAAAAATCCAATCTCCAGAGCCACATGTATTTTGCCTGTGGCCAGATATGCGATGACAACGGTGGTGAAAGTAGCCACCAGGCGCCAGGAGAACGCCTTGGCAAAAGAGCGGTTGAAGGAGGAACGGATTTTCACGGACATATAAATACTCTTTCAGATTCAGTTATTCAGTTTGTTTTTGTTCAGGAAACAGGCTTAATATAACAACTCCGACCGGTTTAGTCAAATATATTTTCGACCTCAGCAACTTTCACCCTATCTCCTATTATATCAATCCATTACAACTCCCCCATTTTCTCCTGGTGTCTCTTTTAAACAAAAGATACGGCGGGATATTCTCCTTATGCATGGCGTTTTGGAAAGCATGGCAAAAAAGACTGCCCTGAGCTTTGATTGCCATTAAACTCTCAGCCAAATATCATATATACAGAGAGAGCAAGCCCAGGCAAGCGGACCCGGGACAATTGACAATCAGCACGCAGGAGCAGTGTAATGCCGGAAAACAAAGGGGATTCGGAAAGCGTAGAGGAAAAGTTCTATCGGGAATACCTTCGTCTGGTAGAGGAGAAAGGGGAGGAGGCTGTGGAGGAGACTCTGGCGACGATGCGAAAGATTTATGGAGACGTTCCCCTGGTGGCGCGGGTTTTATCCGAGGAGAAACATTACTTCCTCTCCTCGATCATCAAGAACCGGGGTATTCTGCACAGGGAAGATGGTCCGCTGGACAAGAAGACAATGGAGCTGGTGGTGATCAGCGCCGCTGCTGCCTTGCGATGCGATCATTGTCTGGATGTGCATATCAAGCAGGCGCAAAAAGCGGGCGCCACCAGGGAGGAGATCCTGCAAACGATTCTGGCCGCCTGCGCCATAATGGAAAACGCCGGCCGGGCCACGGCTTTCAGAAAGTATCGGCAGATATTCAACGGCAGGGACCAGGAAAATGACGAGGGAGGCGAACCGGGGCAGTGAAGGTCTTTATTCTGGAGTATATCTGCGCCGGGGGTGAAGCCGAGACTCCTTCCTCCCTGGCCGACGAGGGAGCGGCCATGCTTCGGGCTGCGTTGCGGGATTTTTCCATGGTTGCCGAGCCGTTCACCATAGCGGATCAGCGGTTCCTCCCCAGGCTGGAGGGCGCCGGAGAAGTGCGGACGATATGCAAAACCCCGGTGGACGCCTACGCCGAGGCTTTGGAGGAGTGCGAAGCCGCGTTGATCATCGCTCCGGAGAGTGGTGGAGCCCTCTCCAGATACACTTCCATGGCCGAATTCCGGGGGGTGCGCAACCTGGGCTGCCGGGCGGAGGCGATGGAGTGCGCCGGGAACAAGCTTCTGTTCGCCCGGCGAATGGATGAGTTGGGGATCCCTCATCCCCGCACTTTCCACGCCACATGCTATTTCGATTCATCCGCTCTGCCTATGGGACGGTGGGTGGCCAAACCCGTGGATGGCGCAGGTTGCGTGGGAACGAGAATCCACGAAATAAGCTCCAGGGCGCCCATGCCGGGGGACGGGAGCATGATGGCCCAGGAGTTTGTGGAGGGTGAACCGATGAGCGCCTGCGTTGTGGCCGGGGACTATGGCCCTGTGGTTATATCGGTGAACCGCCAGTTCATCCGCGAAACAAACGGCGCCCTGGAATACCTGGGAGGGGCGGTGACCGACCTGGAACCGGATTACGCGCTAAAAGATATCGCCATGAAGCTGTGGAACGGGATTCCAGGGCTGGCGGGATTCTGGGGCATAGACTACATAAACACACCTGACGGGCCGGTGGTGATAGAGGTGAACCCTCGATTGACCACCAGCTATTGCGCCCTGGGGGAAGCCACGGGGGTGAATCCGGCGGAGATGATCCTGGATGCGGCGGAGGGTTTGAAAATCGAGCCGGTGACAACCCGAAGAACCGTCGGCTTTGATAAAAGAGGGAACCTGAAGCCTTGAGAACCCTTGGCCTGGATATAGGCGGCGCCAACATCAAGGCGGCTTTGGCGATCCACTCAAACAAAGGCTCCCGTATCGCAAGACAATGGAGCGTCCCTCTGGAGTTGTTCAAGCAGAAAGGAGGACTCACCATCGCGCTGGAGGAGTTGCGACGGGAGGCGGCGCCGGATACGGTGGCGCTTACGATGACCGGTGAGCTTTGCGACTGCTTCAGGAACAGGAGCGTGGGGGTGAAATGGATTCTGCGGCAGGCGGAGGAGGCGTTGTCCGGTCTGGAGCTGAAGATTTTCAACACCACGGCGGAGACGGTGTCCATCCGCCAGGCAATGCGCAGCCCATTGTCTGTGGCCTCGGCCAACTGGGCCGTCACCTTGCGATGGGCGGCGGATAATGGGCTGGAAAACGGTTTGGCGCTGGATATCGGGTCCACCACCACGGACATATTGCCTGTAAAAAACGGCGCCCCCTGCCCCAGGGGAAATGACGATTTCACCAGAGCCAGGGAGGGGGAACTGGTCTACACCGGTTATCTGCGTACCCATGCATCGATCGCGGCGCCCGTTATCGTTGTTCGTGGGATAGAGATGGCCTCCTGTCCGGAGTACTTTGCCATTGTGGGGGACGCCCATCTGCTGCTGGGGGATATGGAGGCGGAAGAATATACATGCCCCACGCCGGATGGCGGCCCCAGGACAAGGAAAGGAGCGGCGCGCAGGCTTTGCCGTATGGCCTTGAGTGACCTGGAGGAACTGGGAATGGAGGAAGCGTTGAACATAGCCCGACAGGTGGTCGGGGTCCAGGAGGCAAGGCTGGTGGAGGCGGTGTCAAAAGTGGCGAAGAGAGATGGAGTGGCAAAGGGAGGCTATTTGCTGCTCATCGGATCGGGCGCGTCCATCTACGAAACGACTATTACAAACAAGCTCGGGTTGACACTGTTGGACAGGTTAGGGGGAATAAACGCGTCAAAGATAAATCCCGCTGTCTGCGCCGCCCTGTCTCTAAAGAATTAAACTACCCCCCCCTATCCTTTTTATAGGTCTCGACATGGCATACTGGCCCTGAGCCTCCTTCAGCCTCATATTCATTCAGTCCTTCATACCTTGCCTCTGGCGTTATATCATGAGCCATGAACGATGATGTGGAAATCAACTGGCTGGTCTACCTGCTGCAATGCGGCGACGGGAGCTACTACTGCGGCGCCACCAACGACCTATCCAGGCGGATAGATCAACACAACCGGGGTACTGCCTCCAGATACACCCGTGGCAGGGGGCCGGTGACTCTGGTGGCCCAAAGCCGTGAAATGCAAAAAGGCGCTGCCCTGTCGCTGGAGGCGAAAGTCAAAAAAGCTAGAAAAGATATGAAAGCGCAGATGGTGGAACAGTGTTAGAGCCCTTGCGCGTGTGCCATTCGACATGTTATTTGCCGGTCATCTCGGTTATTATTATCCCAATATATTTTCAAAGTTAGGAGACTGTTAGCCTCATGGTCATATCCTCCAGGTTCTTCATTCTGGCGCTGCTGCTGCTTTCCACCTCCTGCGCCACCAAGGTGGCAGAGTTTCGCCAAAGCCCGGAATTTACCAGGGAAGCGATCGTCGCTTACGGTGTAGTGATTGGCGGGTATGCGGCGCCGAAGATCGATCTGAAAAAGATGATGGGGGCCATGCGGGACTCTGGGGATGGCAAATCCCGCGTTTTCGACATTTCCATCGACCCCGACCGCTCCGCGCTCAACTCCAAAATCCTTGAAGAGGCCGTCAGGGCCAAAAGGTCGGCCTATCCCGTGGAAGGCTATGACGCATTTTTCGCAGGGATGGGAAAGGAAAGATACCAGGAATTCGCCGGGGAGTATTTCCGCAACAGGGCGCCTGGTGAAAAATGGCTCGACGCTATCAGGAACCTGAAAACCAAAGGGAGGTATCTGCTGCTGGCCAGCGAGGAGAATAATAGCGTCCATTACACGTCTCATCATAAAAAAGAGACGGAAAATAAGAAAAACGTTAAAAGTAAAATCCATAGCGGCAAGGAAATTACGTTTGAAACGCGAAGAACCATGGAAGTCCTGTTCACCGTTTATGACCTGAAGAGTGGGGTGGAGGTCTGGAACGGGAAGATAAAGAAGTCAAAATCGAAAACCAGCAGACAGAAAGCCTATATCGGATCCTCCAGCGCAGGGATAAGCCTTAAAAGCGGAAATCTCCTTAGCATAAGGGAGCCGGACTTCCCAATGGAGATCGATATATTGAAAGAGTTGTTCGAAGCTTTCGCCCTGAGCCTTCCAGAATGACCCAGGTTCCGTTTTTGGCATGTAGCGTCCCAAAGAAAGACTGGAAATGCTACATTTCCG
>Ga0224501_10001132_pt1 | contig 20499 bp, 17 predicted proteins | sample SF_Oct11_sed_USG_4_FD_169105 | JGI IMG/M metagenome (GOLD analysis project Ga0224501, IMG submission 169105) | Sediment microbial communities from San Francisco Bay, California, United States - SF_Oct11_sed_USGS_8_1 | ecosystem: Environmental > Aquatic > Marine > Sediment | place: USA...
CTGCAAGGCGCCTCCACCCGAGCCACGCGATATGTCTGTGCCATTGCCTATGTGGATCCTGCCACCGGGGCCGAGGAACTGGTGAAGGCCACATGCGAGGGAGTGATCCATGACCGGCAGGAAGGAGCTGGGGGATTTGGCTATGACCCCATATTCTTCGTGCCGGAGTTTGGCAAGACCATGGCCCAGATTCCACTGGAGACGAAAAACCAGATAAGCCATCGCGCCAAGGCGATGGAGATGCTCAAAGAGAAGCTGGCCCGGATCTGATTCCTCTCTGTGGGCAAAAAACCCTAGCCCTGCTCTTGCTGTCCTGGAAAAGATACGTATATAAGCAAAGATGTTCCTAATAGTGCACAGTCTCGTGTTCTTTCAAGTTAATTAAGCCGAAAATACCTTTATATGAAAAAAATGACTCAACTCGAAATCAGATACTTTTGCCCAGTTATTAATATCTAATGCATGCAAGGGGTTATCGTTATCCCGGTAGACAAATGTCTTGATGAGAAATGGTTATGTATATGTAATTCATCATTTGCAGATGAAAGAAACTGTTACATGTTACAGGTATGAAATAAATGTTTGGCTTAATAATTGCTGTATGATAATATAAAAAAGGTTGGTTTATGTTTAAGGTAAAGCAGTTTTTTAAAGATATGATTAACGTAAGCGCTAATTTTAAAGCAAGGACACCGACAGTGAACAATCAAATTCAAAAAACTCCTGTGACCAAGGCCAAGGGACAGGCGGAAAGGCGCCTATCCGGCAGGATCAACGTTGGTGATGTGGTCAATGGCACATCCGTCGATCCCGTGTTCCACAGCTACCTTCCATTTAAAGCCAAGGTAGTAAACATCTCCAAGGATGGGATACAACTGGCGCTTGTGAAGGGGTCGACCCAGATCGCTGAAGGAACCAAGGTCATCATAATTCCTACGGGGATGAAAGAGGTGACCTCCAGCAGCAAGAATTGTGTGGTCATATGGACCAAGGATCAGGGCAAATATCTGGTTTGCGGTTGCATGTTCATGGGGAGCGGCAGGTTATAAACGCTCTTCTTTTCCAGGCTGGGCCTTAGGTTCCCTTTGGCCCCCCCGTTTTCATCTCCCTTTTTCCATCGCCTCGATCATCTCCTCCACAGCAGCGGCGAACCCCACCATCACCGCTCTGGTCACTATGCTGTGTCCGATGTTGAGTTCCTCAATTTCCGCTATGGATGCGATAGGCCCCACATTGTCCAGATTCAGCCCATGGCCGGCATGAGGAGTCAACCCCAGCCTGGCGGCGAGCGCGCTGGCGGAGCGAACTTTCGCCAGTTCGTGGGCTTGCTCTTTTTTGTTGGGGGCCTCGCAATAGCGCCCGGTGTTGAATTCCACAGCATCGGCCCCCAGTTCCAGCGCCCTTCGGGTGGCGTCCTCCTCCGGGTCGATGAACAACGAAACCACTATCTTTTTCCTCTTGAAACCCTCGATGATCAACCCCAGCTTCTTCTGGTTTCGGGTCAGGTTCAGCCCCCCCTCGGTGGTCAGCTCCTTTCTTTTTTCCGGAACAAAGGTCACCTGCCATGGTCGGGTTTTCATGGCGATTTCCACAATTTCCGGCGCCGCGGCCATTTCCAGATTCAGCTTGGTGGATATCCGTTTTTTGATCCGGGCCACGTCGTGATCCTGGATATGGCGCCTGTCCTCGCGCAGATGCACCGTGATTCCCACGCATCCTGCCGCCTCCGCCAGCAAAGCCGCCTCCAGTGGGTCTGGATAGTCCACGCCCCTGGCCTGCCGCAAGGTGGCCACATGGTCCACGTTCACACATAATCGGGCCATCGAATCATCGCTCCATTTGATTTTATATACAGGTAGGGCATAGTATATCAGTTAAAAGAAATGGTCAAAAAGCATGGCTCCGGAAGTTATTTTTTTCATCAACTGTTTCATCACGCTGTTGTCCATCCTGGATCCCTTCAGCGCTTCCATTAGCCTGATGGCGCTAACGGAGGGATATGGAGACGAGTGCCGCTCCTATGTGGTGAACAGGATCCTCAAGGCGATCCTGGCCATATTGATCACCTTCGCCCTGGTCGGAGGGATCATATTCATGGTCTTCGGGATTTCCCTGAGCGCTCTTACCGTGGCGGGGGGATTGATCCTTGCCCAAATGTCGTTCAAGATGATCCTGTGGGAGCGGTCGACGGCGAAAAAAGTGGAGCCGGAGGCGGCAAGCGCCGAACCGGTGGAGGATGTGGCCATCATCCCTCTGGCCATGCCGTTGATGGCAGGCCCCGCCGCCATCACCGCCGTCACTGTCTTCGCCCACAGAGCCGCCAACAACACGGAATACGCATTGCTTTACGTGGCTATTATCCTGGTGTCGGGCCTTTCCTGGCTGATCCTGAAAAACAGCCATAAGATATCGGAGTTTTTAGGGAATACAGGGACCAAGGTGATGATTCGGGTCATGGGGCTAGTGCTGTTGTCCATGGGAGTGGAGTTCGTCCTTTCCGGTGTGAAAGGGTATTTCAGCTAGGCGTTCCGGAGCGGGCCACGGGATCGGCGAAAAGGTCTGCTCTTCCTGGTCCAGATTAAGGCTCCGGGGGGGTGGTGATATCCCCCTCGATGCCCAGCTCTATTTTCAGGTAATCCTTAAGCTTCTTCAGCAGCCTCTCCTCGGTCTGGCGCACCGCCTCCCGGGTTACGCCGAATTCCTCCCCGATCTCGCGCAGAGTCACCGGTTCATCGGCCAGCACTCGCCGTTCCAGCAGGGTACGCTCCACCGGCCGCAGGCTCGGCATGAACTTGGCCACAGCCTCCTTGATCTTGTCCAGCGCCTGGCTCTCCCCCAGGGCATGGGCATAGTCCCCATCGGCCCCGGGCAGGATATCCACCACCTGGTGGGAAGGGTCATCCCCCACCGGCTGATATATGGATTTATCGTGGGCGCCTATGCTCTTTTGCACCTCGATCACATCCTCCTCGCTGGCGCCAAAATGCTCCGCCAGCAGTTTCACAGAAACCGGCTCGCCGGAGGCGGAAAGCTTCTCCTCCATGTCGCGCAGGCGATACAGGAGCTTGCGACGCATATTGGTGGTGCCCACCTTCACCAGGCGCCAGTTGTCCAGCAGGTACTTGAGCATATACGCGCGCACCCAGTAGGCGGCGTAGGTGGAGAGCCGGGCCCCCTTGAAAGGGTCATACTTTTTCACCGCCCGCATCAACCCGTAGTTTCCCTCCTGGATAAGGTCGAGCATGTTCTGGAACTGGGTGTGGAACTCAAAGGCGATCTTCACCACCATCATGAGGTTGGCGGTGACCAGGCGGAAAGCAGCTTCCCGGTCGCCGGTCTTCATATATCTTTCGGCCAGTTCGGCCTCCTCTTCCTGAGTCAGCTGGGGATAGAGCCTTATCTTGTTTATATATTGCTGCAGAGGATCGATGGGGACCAGCTCCCGGTGGTCCACCTCCGTAGACGGCAGGGTCACAGCGTCCGGTTCCCAATGGGCGGACTCGTGGGGGGGAGGCTCTTCCTCCTCGTAGAAATCGTCTTCCTGGGGCATTGCTATGCCTGGTGTTTTATTGGAGCTTTCACAATGGAACTGATTTTATCATGAACCACGCTCCCGGTGGTGGACAGTGACACGCCCGGCAGGCCCCCCTCGATTATGGAAGTATGATCCATGTGATAGAATCTTCATAAATCGGAAATAAATGCTCCTGGCGCCAACCAGTTTGGCGCCAACCTGTTGGGTCCCAACCAGTTGGGTCCCAACCAGTTGGGTCCCCCATTTGGCCCACAAGGGGCGATAAATGAATCCGCAGGGGCGCGCAAATTTATGAAAAGGCTGGTTTCTGGAAATGGTTGACCAACAGTCGCGCATATATAACCATCAAACGCGGGCAGCATACCGGCAGGCGCCAGCGGCCATCATCACCTCCCTGTTCGCCGGGGGACTCCTGATTTTCATTCTCTGGGATTCCACCCCCCACAACCGGATATTCGGGGCCATCACAGGGATCATATTCGTTTCCCTGGCCCGGTTATACCTTTCCATCCTGTTCAAAAGGAAGGCTCCCCCTGATCAGCAGATCCTGATGTGGGGCAGGTTGTTTCTGGCGGGTCTGTTTCTGCAGGCAGTGGCCTGGGGTGGCGGGGGGATCGTTCTTTTTCCGGACGAGGCCCCCCTGTACCAGGTGATAGTAACTCTGTGGCTGGTGGGGCTGGCTGGCGGGGCAGTGGCCGTATACTCGGTGCTAAGACGGGGTGTCCTGGCCTTTGTCATCCCCGTCCTGGCGCCGGGGATAGTGTATCTGTTTTCCCTGGGAGGCAGGTTCCACATCTCCCTGGCGATGGGAGTGTTAGGTTACATGGTGGTTCTTGTGGTGGCGACATTCAGGAACCACGTTTCCCACATCGGCTCGGCGAAGCTGGTGGCGGCGCTGGAAGCGGAGATACGGGAGCGCAAGAAAGCGGAAAGGAAGCTCAAGGACGCCTATCAGGAGACCGCCATGGCCAATGGCAGGCACAAGGCGGCCCGGAACGAATTGTCGGAAATGATAGACAACCTCCAGGATGTGTTTTTCCGGGCCAGCGTCAATGGGGATATTACCAGGACCTCCCCCTCGGTGGAGGATGTGTTCGGCTATAGCCAGGAGGAAATTCTACGACTCAAACAGCATAAGCTGATATCCGATCCTGATGAGCGGCAAAGGTTCATGGCCGCCTTGAAATCCTCCGGAGGAGTGGTGCGAAACTTCGAGGCGCGGGTGACGCGCAGGGATGGACAGGCGATCTGGATATCCATCAACGCCCACTATCTGCACAACGAGCTTGACGAGGTGACGGGGGTGGAGGGGACCGCCAGGGATGTGACGGAGCGCAAGAGGATGGAGGATAAACTGCGGGAGGCCAATGAGCAGGCCAGGCTGGCGAACCGACATCTGGAAAAGGCGAAAACCGAACTGGAGGAGATGATAGACAACCTGCAGGATGTCTTCTTCCGGTCCAATGAAAAAGGGGAGATAATCAGAACCTCCCCTTCCGTGGAGGATGTGTTTGGTTATACGCAAAAAGAGATGGAAGGGAAAAAGACCGCCAGCCTCTTCGCTTTGCCGGAGGATATGGAGCGGTTCATGGAATCATTGCGCGAGACCGAGGGGGTCTGCCGCAACTTCGAGGCGTTGATACGGCACAAGGACGGGCGAACTGTATGGACCGCCACCAACGCCCATTACTATTACAACGACAAAAATGAGCCCGCCGGCATCGAGGGAACCGTGCGCGATATCACCGAGCGCAAACGCATGGAAGAGGCGCTATTGGAGATATCGCAAAAAGACGGGCTGACCGGGCTATACAACCGCCGCCACTTCGATGAAACCCTGGAGGCGGAATTGAAACGGGCCAGCAGAGGCAGATCCCCCTCTCCATTGTCCCTGATCCTTATTGACATAGATTACTTCAAGCCATTCAACGACACCTACGGCCACCAGGAGGGGGATGATTGTCTGGTCCAGGTGGGCGCCGCCCTGAAAAAGGTGGTTCGTCGTCCGGGGGATCTGGTGGCAAGGTATGGGGGCGAGGAGATGGTGATAGTCCTGCCCAACATGGATTCCAAAGGCGCCGAGCAGGTGGCGGAGCAGATGCGAAAGGGGGTCAAGGCGCTGCGCATACCTCATGAAGGCTCCCGATGTGATGAGCATGTGACCATAAGCCTGGGGGTGGCCACCATGTATCCGGAAATCAGCTCGTCAGCCGCAGCCATCATTAAGAAAGCGGATGAGGCCCTTTATGAGGCAAAGGAAGGGGGAAGAAACCGGGTGGTGATTTCCCGATCCGAAAGATAGCAGGGTACAGTCTGGAATTTGCGCCCAGGTTTGTTCACGATTATTTTGCGCCGCCCCGGGGCCCGTGGGCGCCTGTGGAGCCGAACCCTCCCTCGCCCCGTTCCGTGGAGGAAAGCTGATCCACTACCGCCACCTCCCAGTTGGTCACAGGAACCGGAATCATCTGCGCCATCTTCTGCCCCAGTTCCAGGCGGACGCTTTTGCCGGAATGGTTGGTGAGGGCCACCTTGATCTCGCCCCGATAGCCGTTGTCAATCACTCCGGCGCTGACATGGATCTGTTTTAGCGCCATGGAGGAGCGATCCTTGATCACCGCTCCCCAGCCAGAGGGAAACTGGACCGCGATCCCCGTGGGTACGGCGAGGGTGGCCCCAGGCTCGATGGTGGTTTGCTCCGCGCAAAAAAGGTCATACCCCAGGTCCCCTTCGGTGGCCTTCTCCGGGGGGTGGGCGAGGGGGGTCAGTTTTTTCACAAGCATCTGGTCCATGACGGCGGATCATATGGGAAAGGAGAGGGGAAGTCAAGAAAGGATGGTTGACACAGCCTTCTTCGGATACTATCTTTCATTCAACAGCAATGAACCAGAAACCTCGGGAATTATAATGAACATAAAAGATCGCCTGCGCGATGACATGAAAACCGCCATGAAGGCCAAGGACCAGCTGGCGCTGGGTACCATCAGGATGATGATTAGCGCCATAAAGAACAGAGAGATAGACCTGACCCAGGAGATCGACGACCAGGAGGTAGAGTCGGTGCTGGTAAAAGCGGTGAAGCAGCGCCAGGATTCGGCCGCGCAATACAAGGAAGCGGGAAGAGCGGAGCTGGCCGAGAAGGAAGAGGCGGAAATCGAGATCCTGCGAAAATATTTGCCCGAGGGGCTGAGTCAGGATCAGATCGAGACTCTGGTCAAAGAGGCTATCGGCAAATCGGGGGCCTCGTCCATGAAGGATATAGGCAAGGTGATGGGGATCCTTATGCCCCAGGTCAAGGGCCGGGCGGATGGATCCCAGGTGAACGCCATTGTCAAAAAACTGCTCGGCGGCTGAGGCGCCGACCTTGTTATCAGCCAGATGGCGGGAGCGAACATGAACGCCATACCCCAGGGGACCATAGACGAAGTGCGGGGCAGGGCGGATATCGTGGAGGTTATCTCCGGCTACATCCCCCTCAAAAAAGCTGGCGCCAACTATCGCGCCCTTTGCCCCTTCCACGAGGAGACGACCCCTTCGTTCAACGTCAATCCGGATAAAGGATTTTTCCACTGTTTCGGGTGTGGCGAAGGGGGGAACTCCATAAGTTTCGTCATGAAATACGAGAGCGTCTCCTTCCCGGAGGCGGTGCGGCTGCTGGCCAAGCGATATGGCGTGGTCATCCCGGAAAGTGGCGCCGAAGGGGGGAAGCCTGGATTGACCGAAAGGATCTACGCCGCCATGGAAGCGGCGCAAAGGTTCTATCGCAAACGGCTTGTCGAGGCCCCGCAGGATTCTGCCCCCGTGGAATATCTTAAGAAACGGGGTGTTGCGCCGGAGGCCCAGGAGCTGTTCGGCATAGGCTGGGCGCCGGATCAGTGGGACGCGTTGACCACGGCCCTGCTGGCCGGAGGATTCGACAAAAAAATATTAGAAACCGCCGGGCTGGCCAAGGAATCGTCCAAAGGAAACCTTATAGACCGTTTCCGCGCCAGGGTGATGTTCCCTGTGCGGGATATGCAGGGCCGTCCCATCGCCTTTGGCGGCAGGATTGTGGCCGAATCGTCCGACGCTCCCAAATATATCAACAGCCCGGAAACCCCCATATACAACAAAAGCCGGGTGCTGTTCGGCCTGAACCTGGCGGCCCCCATGGCCCGCAAACAGAACCACCTGGTGATAGTGGAAGGCTATATGGATGTGGTGGCGCTGCGCAGCGCCGGGATAGAGAACTGCGTGGCGGTCTCCGGCACAGCCTTCACCGCCCCCCAGGCGGAGGCGATCAAAAGAATGTGCGACGAGGTCACCGCGTTTTTCGACTCGGACAAGGCGGGCCTGGCGGCGGCTAAAAAAAGCCTGCCGGTATTGCTGGACAAAGGGCTGAAGGTCAAAGTGTTGAACCTGGCAGAGGCCAAAGACGCGGACGAGGTGTTGAAGGAACAGGGCGCGGCGGAGCTGGAAAGGCTTCTTGGCGCCGCCCCCACATTCGCCCAGTTCATTATCGATTCCGCAGCCCAGAGCGCCGATATCTCCACCGTGGAGGGGAAGGCCCAGGCCGCCCGGGAGGCGATGCCATACATAAACCGGATCCAGGACCGGATCATGCGGGATCAATACACCCAGATTCTTGCCGAAAAGGTTGGGATCGATCTTGAATTGATAAAATCCGAAGCGGCTGCCATGGCCAGTGGCGCCCCCCGCAAAGCCCCCCTTCGGCCTGCGGCTCCGAAAAAGGCGCCTCCCCGACAAGGGGCCAGGGCGGCGGCGGAGCGGATAGTGATCAGGATACTCCTGGACCGTCCGGATTATCTTGATGGAGCGGCCGCCGGGCTGGAAGCCGAAAATTTTCTTGATGAGGAAAACAGGAGATTGTTTTTGTTCATTTCCCAGGCCGCCCAGGGCGGGGCGAAGAATATCGAGGCGATCCTGGAGGTGGCCCGGGCAGCCGGGCTGGAAGGTAAAATCACTGACAGGTCAATGGAATCAAATCTTTATGACGAGAAAGGGGCGGATAAGGCAATAGCCGACTGTATCCTGGCCCTTCGCTATCGCCCGGACGAGAGGAAAGAGAGTTTGCAAAAGCTGATCCAGCAGGCCGGGGGGGGCGATAAAGGAAAATTTGATGACGCAAAGAAAGACTATATCAAATCCAGGGAAAATAGGATAGTATAGAGTGTTTATGTCCCAGAATAAAATGAGTGAGGATATGTCCAAAAACGGTAAAGGCGATTCCATCGAGTCCTTGATCGACAGAGGGAAACAAAAAGGCTATCTTACTTTCGACGAGGTGCTCGATTCCTTGCCGGAAAACATGGAAGCCGTGGGGCTGCCCCAACAGATTGAGAACATCCAGTCGGCATTATCCGCCAGCGGCATCGACCTTATCGACGCCGCCAAGGAACAGTCGCATATCGCCGCCAAGAAAACCAACTTCGGCAAGAAGGGTTCTGGCGATGATGACGAAGATGGGATGGTATCCTCCGAGGATCCTGTCAGGATGTACTTAAAGGAGATGGGGTCCATCTCCCTTCTCACCCGGGAAGGGGAAGTGACCATCGCCAAGGAGATTGAAAACGGCCAGAACAAGGTGATCAGCGCCGTTATCAACTCCCCTGTCACTGTCCATGAGATTGTGACCCTGGCGGAGCGATTGAAAAACGAGGAGATCACGATCCAGGAGTTTCTGGACTGGTCCGACCCGGAGGAGGAAGTCTCCCAGGCCAAGATAAAAAAAGAAACCCAGAGGGCGCTGAAGCTGGTGCGCCAGCTGGAGACCTCCGGCGACAAGCTGCAGGCGGTGCTGGCCAAGCTGCGGCTGAAAAAAACCACCGTCAAGGAACGGGCCAGGCTGGAAAAGGAAGAGACCAAGCTGCGTGAGCAGGTGACGGAGCTTATCCGGGAGATCAAGCTGGATCCGAAGCTGATGGAAGGAATCATCGAGAGGATTCGCGGCTTTGGCAGGCGTTGCCAGGAAGCCCAGACCATTATCCGCCGGGCGGAGGAGAAACTGGGGCTGAGGGAGCCCACCGTGGTGGAAGTGGAGCGCAAGGGAAAGAAAAAGCCGCTTCCCGAGGAAAGAAAAGCGGTGTATGAGACGAAGATCAAGAATGCCCGCAAGGACATCCGCCAGGTGGAAAACGAATCGCAGGTGACCCAGCAGGAGCTGGAGGTCACATTGCGGGCCATCGACGAGGGCTACGCCAGGGAGCGCAAGTCCAAAAGAGAGCTGGCCGAGGCCAACTTGCGGCTGGTGGTCTCCATAGCTAAAAAATACACCAACCGGGGCCTGCAGTTTCTCGACCTCATCCAGGAGGGGAACATCGGCCTGATGAAAGCGGTGGACAAGTTCGAGTACAAGCGCGGATACAAGTTCTCCACCTACGCCACCTGGTGGATCCGTCAGGCCATAACCCGCGCCATAGCGGATCAGGCGCGCACCATCAGGATCCCGGTGCATATGATAGAGACCATCAACAAGCTTATCCGCACCAGCCGCCAGCTGATGCAGCAGATGGGGCGCGAACCCACCCCGGAGGAGATAGCGGTGAAGATGGAAATGCCGGTGGACAAAGTGCGCAAGGTGCTCAAAATCGCCAAGGAGCCGATCTCCCTGGAGACTCCCATAGGCGAGGAGGAGGACAGCCACCTGGGGGATTTCATCGAGGACAAAAAGGTGATGAGCCCGGTGGAGGCGGTGGTGCGCGCGGGCTTGAAGGAGAAAACGGCCACTGTGCTGTCCACCCTGGCCGCCCGAGAGGAACGCGTGGTGCGAAAGCGCTTTGGCATCGGGATGGATACGGAGCACACCCTGGAGGAAGTGGGACAGGATTTTGAGGTGACTCGCGAGAGGATACGCCAGATAGAAGCCAAGGCCCTGCGCAAGCTGCGCCATCCCAGCCGCAGCAAGAAACTTCGCTCTTTTGTGGAGTAGCCTCTTTCAAGGCCCCCGCCGTGGCTTGATTTGAGGGTATGAATATAAAGCGGGCCCATAGCTCAATTGGTTAGAGCTTCCGGCTCATAACCGGGAGGTTCTAGGTTCGATTCCTAGTGGGCCCACCATTTTTTCCGCGTCACCCGTCTGGTTCTCTACGCGCGCCTGCTGTGTAGCAGGGATATCACCATTCCAGCCATCTGGTTGAGCCCATCCGGTTTTGGCATGAATTTATCCGCTCCCATTTCCAGAACTTTGTTTTTTGTGTGGAGGGAGTCGTCGGACGAGAAGATTATTATCGGCATCTCCGCCGCCTTCTTGCTCAGCCGCATGGCGGTCAGCAGCGAGTAGCCATCCATGGAGGGCATGGAGAGATCCATGATCACAATATGCGGCGCAAAATCCACGATCATTTTCAGCGCCTCCAGCCCGTTTTGGGCCATCACCACATCCCCTTCCACGGTCTGGAGGTGTTCGGATATCAACAGCATATAATCCTCGTCATCTTCCACCACCAGAATCCGCGGCCTTTCCTCCGGCAGGCGTATCCTTATGGCGGTTTTCCCATCAAATGTGGAAACCGCGGAAACATCCCCGCCATGAGCCAGAAGGATTTCGGAGGCGCGGGAGATTGGAACTTCATCTTCCTCTGCCGCAGCGGGCTGGTCTTTTCCTCCCACAAGGTTATCATTCAGCTCTCCGATATCCTCGCTGGAGCGGTACTCGATAACCAGCGTAGTTGGGGAAGAGGTGTCCTGGAACACACGGACCGATCCGCCGGAAGGTGAATTGGCGGCGGCATGGGCCAGAAGGATGGAGAAGGCTTCCTGGTATGAAGAAATATCGGCGAAGAGCCGAGCGCATTCTGGCATGCCATTTTCCAGGAATACATTCTTATAGAGGCCGCTGGCCCGCAAAGAAGCCATGGCGACTTCTACAATCTGTCGGCCAAGGCCAAAGCAAGGGTACAACTTCATTATATATATCCCATATTCCTATTCCAGTGTACACATCCGGGCCGATTGGCGCAACCGGGAGTTGGCGGCAGGACGTCCTTGAATAACAAAGCCGATTCCGTAAAATCCACAAAACGTATAGAATAGATGGCGCGATAAAAGGGGAGACGGGCACAGGGGCCAAGCCACTCAGACCCGCAAGTAGTAATATTGCAACATACTTCCACCTGATAATAATGGCTGTGTATTCTATGATGGACGAGCTCAGTCAAAACTCGATAATGATCTGTTGTGGGGCAAATGGTTAGCCAGGCTGCGGGCCGGATACTTCGGAAAGTCGGCCATGGAGTGGACAGGTTCCTGGGGCCTTTGCGCCAGTGGAGGCTCTCCGGCTCCGGGCTGGCCAGGAACATGGGGGCAAAATCGATCGACGATCTTTGGGACACCCTTTTGAAGAACCCGTCTCCGGCCATGGTGTCCCCGGCGGACGCGGCGGAATTCAGGGCCGCCTCCCCGGTGGGGGCAGCGGCCATCTTGTCCCGGGCGGGGGACGTCTTGATCCGCAGAGTGAATCTTGCCACCGCCGGGGCTTTGCTGTTGCCCCAGCCTGTGAGCTGGAGCCTGGATTATAAAACAAGCCATATATGGCCAAAGGGGCGCTTCTCTAAATTTCAACATCAAGGCCCGGCTGCGCCAGGGGATGTGAAAATCCCATGGGAGCTTTCCCGCCAGCAATGGCTCATCCCGCTGGGACAGGCTTATGTGATGACCGGGGAGGAGCGCTATGCCCAGTCGGCCAGGGAGTATATCGAAGATTGGCTGGACCACAACCCATATGGCGCCACGGTGAACTGGGGCTCGGCCAGTGAGGCGGCCATGCGGGTGTTCACCTGGAATTGGCTGTTCCATGCGATAGGGAAAAGCGAAGCTTGGGGCGATGGGCGATTCCGCGCCCGGTTTCTGCAGACGATCCATTCCCACGGGGTGTTTATCGAAAAAAGAGTGGATAGGCGGGATATGGAGGGGATCCATTACCTTGTATGCGCCGCCGGGCTGGTATTCGCCGGGCTATTCTTCGGGAGGGGCAGGGAGCCTGAGCGATGGGAGCAGGCCGGATGGGGCATTCTGGAGAATGAAATCGACCACCAATTCCATGCGGACGGAGTGAGCCGGGAAAATTCCACGGCGTTCCACCGTCTGGCGACGGAAGTGTTCCTATACACCGCTCTTTACCGCCAGAGATGCAACCGGCCAGCGCCGGAGCTGTATAAAGAAAGACTCCGCAAAATGGGGGCGTACATCCTGGCATACAGCCGGCCGGATGGGCAGCCTCCTCTTTTTGGCGAGGGGGATGGCGCCAGGATGCTTCCCTTCCGATTTGCGCAACTCGATGACCATCGATACCTGGCGGGCATTATCGGGCTGATGACCGATGATGGCGGTCTTTGCGCCAGGTTCTCAGGACCCAGGGATGAGGTCTTCTGGGTATTAGGCTCTGCCATGGCCCAAAAGCTGCCGGAATCCTTTTCCCTGATCTCCGATCCCAGCTCTGTCGCCTTCCGCGAAGGGGGCGTTTTCATCATGAAGAACAAGGTGGATCATCTGTTCATCAACTGCGGACCCATGGGCGATGGAGGGAATGGGCATAACGATCTGCTGTCGTTTGAAGCGTATCTGGATGGGGTTTCGGTGATTTCCGACAGCGGGGCCTATGGCTTTGAGGCGCCGGAGGAGCGCTCCGGTGGATTCCGGAAAACGGCCTTTCATTCCACACCTATGGTTAACGGAGAGGAGATCAATCCCGAACCTGGGGCCGGGGCCGGGAAACCGATGCCTATGCTCTACAACTGGACCCCGGGAGAGAGGTATGACCTGTTCTCAGGTTCCCACACCGGCTATCACCGGCTGTCCTCTCCTGTGACGGTGAAGCGGACCATCGTTTTGGATAAGGCGCTCCATGGGCTGATAGTGGAGGACTCCCTGACAGGAAGCGGGATCAGGAACAGCGTCGTCCCATTTCACGTGTCGGCCGGGTTTTCCATCAAGGGGCTGGATGGGAACATGGCTCTTCTGACACACAATGGGAGCAAGTTCCTCATGGCGTGGCGGGCGGAAGGTTGGGCTGTGCGGACGGTCAAGGGCTGGATGGCCCTGCGGTATGGTGTGAAGCAGGAAAGGCCTGTGGTGGAGTTTTACGCCAACTCCGGGCCACGAAAGCTTCTTGTGGTGATTATCCCGGCCAATGGGGCGCCCGATTCCCCCATAAAATATGCTAAGGAGTCTTTGGAAAAGCTGGTTTGACCCCGTGCGGTCCTATCCCGGCAGGTTATATGGCCGCACCCGGAACCTGACGCCCAGATCATCCTCCGCCAGCTTGCGGCACGCCTCCACATCAACCTTGTCCGGCACAGGCACCACGGAGGCTGTTACATCCAGCCCCGCGTCCCTGGCGCTCTTTATGAACGCTATCACCTTGATCCATGCGTCCGGGATCAGAGGCAGGCATATCTCGTCATAGGTTGTGGCGTCCTGGGCGTTAAGGCTCACCGACACCTGGTCGATCAGCCCCACAAGCTCCGGCGCGATATCCCGTCCGGCGATATGGCTGCCGTGGCCATTGGTGTCCAGCCTGGTTCTGCCGCCGCGCTCTTTCACCCAGCGGGCCACTTCCTTTATCCTGTCCAGCCGCATGGTCGGCTCCCCATAACCACAGAACACCACTTCGGAGTGGTCCCTCGGGTCGCCCACCCCCGCGATCATCTCTTCGGCGGTTGGGTCGCGGTCTATGCGCAGGTTGTGGCCCTGCAGCGTGTCGGAGAAGAACCGGACACAGAATCCGCATTCATTGGTGCATTCCCGGGTGACGTTTATATACAGCGAATCCCGTATCTTGTAGGTGATCTCCCCTTTGCCGCCGGGGCCCTGAAGGAAAAGGGTGTTGAAGTTCGATACGGACACCCGCCCCATATCCTCCGCCGTAACTCCCCTGGCCTCCGCCACCACGGCCACGATCATCGGAAGGAAGGATGGCTCGCTTCGTTTGCCCCGTTTTTTCTGGGGCGAAAGATATGGCGCGTCGGTCTCCAGCAGGATGCGGTGGGCGGGGATCGTCTTTATCACATCGCGCAGGTTCTGGGCCTTTGGGTATGTGATGTTCCCCGCGAAGGAGATGTACAGCCCGATCTCCATCGCCGCCTTGGCGTCCTGCGTTGTCCCGGCAAAGCAATGCATCACCCCCCCGGCTTTCGGGATCCCCTCGGCGCGCAGGATGGCCAGGCAATCTTCCATGGCGTCGCGACAGTGGATCACAATCGGTTTGTCCAACTTCCGGGCCAGGGCCAGCTGGATTTTAAAAGACTCCGCCTGCTTGTCCCTGGGGGAGCGATCCCGGTAATAATCCAGCCCTGTCTCCCCGATGGCCACCACTCTTTCATGGGAGGCCATGTTTTCCATTTCGGTGGCTAGTTGGGGCGACATCATGGAAGCGTGGTGGGGATGGAGCCCTACGGAAGCGTACATGTCCGAGTTACGCTCCGCCAGCTCGATAGCCTCCAGGGAGGTGGAGGGATCGTATCCGATATTCAGGATCGGCCCCACACCTGCGTCCCTGGCTCTTTGCGCCACCTCCTCCCGGTCGTCGGCGAAAGCGGGATCGTTCAGATGGCAGTGGGAATCGGCCGGCATGGGGTTATACTACGTTTCCCGCCTGCTCACCGCACTATGGTGGCGGCGCGGGACTCCCCGGTGGAGACGATGGAGACCTTCGCCTGGACCAGTTCTTCCACCCGGTCGATATACCGCTTGGCGCCGTCCGGCAGGTCGCTGTATTTGGACACACCCGCGGTGCGGCTCATCCATCCCTTCACGGTTTCATAAATAGGAGTCACCCTGGCCATGTCGGCGATGTTGGCGGGCATATTCTCCAGCCTCTCGCCGTCCATCTCGTACGCCACGCAAATGCGAATCTCCGGCATGTTGTCCAGCACATCCATCTTGGTCAGCGCTATGGAGTTCACCCCATTGACCTCCACGGCGTATCGCCCCACCACTCCATCCAGCCAGCCGCATCGTCGTGGCCTGCCGGTGGTGGCGCCGAATTCGCCACCGGCGGCGCGCAAATCCTCCCCTTCCTGGCCACCCATCTCCGTGGGGAAGGGGCCTTCCCCCACCCGGGTGGTGTAGGCCTTCATCACGCCCAGCACCTCTGTAATGGCCGAGGGGGGGATCCCCAGCCCGGTGCAGGCGCCACCGGAGACGCAGGTGGAGGAGGTGACGAATGGGTATGTGCCCTGGTCGATATCGAGCATGGTCCCCTGGGCGCCTTCCGCCAGGATAGACTTCCCCTCCGCCACGGCGGCGCGGATCATGGCGCCGGTGTCCGCCACGTAGTCCTTCAGCCGTTCGGCGTATCCCATAAAGGTCTCCACCACGGCGTCGATGTCCGAGCCCTCCTCGCCATAGAAGCTGCCCAGGAACGAGTCCTTCTGCTTGGCGGACTGGACCAGCCTGTCGCGAAAGTAATCGGGGCGATAAAGATCCGCCACCCGCAGCCCTAGGCGGGAGGCTTTATCCGAATACGTGGGGCCGATGCCCCGGCCGGTGGTGCCGATCTTGGTGACCGAGGCGCTCTGCTCCGAGGCGCGATCCAGCCTTTTGTGGTACGGCATAATCAGATGCGCCCGTACGGAGATGAAAAGCGACCCCTTGGCGGTGATATCCCTGGCCGCAAGCCCGTCCACCTCCGCGATGAACGCGGCCGGATCCAGCACCACGCCATTTCCGATGATGCAGGTCTTGTCGCTGCGCAGGATCCCTGCTGGGATGAGGTGCAGCACATACTTCTCCGAGCCGATGACCACCGTATGGCCGGCGTTGGCGCCCCCCTGATATCGGGCCACCACGTCCACCTTGCCGGAGATCATGTCCACGATTTTGCCTTTTCCCTCGTCGCCCCATTGCATGCCGACGATAACCTTGACTGGCATATTGACTCAACCTTTCTGGATGTTTATCTGCGTGAATTTACAATTTGGCCAGCTTCACGTCCAGGATGTTCTCTATCTTGGACAGTTCGGCGATAACGGCGCTGTCGGGAACCGAATCCACATTTACGATGGCCATCGCCTTGCCGCCAGACACCTGCCGACCCAGATGGAAAGCGGCGATGTTCACATTGTGCGTCCCCAGGCAGGCGCCGATGGCGCCGATGACCCCTGGCCTGTCGTTGTTGGCGGCCAGGATCAAGGTGCCTTCCAGGACGGCCTCGATGGGGATATCCTCCAGCCGCACCAGCCTCGGCTCCCCGTCCAGGAATATGGCGCCCTCGATATTGATGGCGCCCTTCTCCGACACCAGGGTCAGGCCCAGCAAGGAGGCGAAGTTTCGCTTCACCGAGCTGGAGGTGGAGCTTACCGCGATGGAGCGGCTCTCCGCCAGGAACGGGGCGTTGACCAGGTTCACTGTGGCGCCCACATAATGCTCCAGGATCCCTTTAATAATCGCCTGGGTGACCGGGCGGGCGTCCACCTGGGTAAGGTCACCCATGAACTTGATCTTTATTTCCTTGGGCGCTCCTTCCGCCACCTGGGCGATGAAAGAGCCCATCTTCTCTCCCAGGGCCATGTATGGGCGCACCACCGCCACCTGCTCCGCCGGGATGGAGGGCATGTTCACGGCGTTGCGGGTTATACCGTTTACGAAGAAGTCCACGAACTGCTCCGCCACGGCCACGGCCACGTTCTCCTGGGCTTCGGTGGTGGAGGCGCCCAGGTGGGGGGTGAAAATCACGTTTTCCAGACCGATAAGAGGGTTGTCCTTGGCAGGGGGTTCCTGCTCGAACACGTCCAGCGCGGCCCCGGCCACATGGCCGCTTTTGATGGCTTCCGCCAGGTCCGCCTCGTTGATAATGCCGCCCCGGGCGCAGTTGACGATGCGCACTCCCTTTTTCAGCTTCGCCAGGGTGGTGGAGTTGAGCAGGTTGCGCGTCTCATCGGTCAAGGGGGTATGGATGGATATAAAGTCGGCTCTTTTGTAAAGATCCTCCAGGCTGACCAGTTCCACCCCTAATTTTTCCGCCGCTTCATGGCTGATGAAGGGATCGAAGGCGATAACCTTCATCTCCAGGGCATGGGCGCGGCGCACAACGATGGACCCGATCCGGCCTATGCCTATGATACCCAGGGTCTTGTTGAACATCTCCACCCCCATGAATTTCTTTTTCTCCCACTTCCCTTCCTTGACGCTGGCGGTGGCCTGGGGGATCTGGCGGGAAAGGGCCATCATCATGGAGATGGCGTGTTCCGCTGTGGTGACGATATTCCCTTCCGGAGTGTTCATCACCACCACTCCCTTGGCGGAGGCGGTGGGCACATCCACGTTGTCCACGCCGATGCCGGCGCGGCCGATCACCTTCAGATTTGTGGCCGCTTCCAGCAGTTGCTGGTTGGCGGTGGTGGCGGAGCGGATTATCAGCCCGTCATACTCGGGGATGATCTTCTGTAGCTCCTCGGGCGAAAGCCCCACTTTCACATCCACGGTGAATCCGGGAGTGTCCTGCAATATCTTCACACCATCCTGGGACAGCTTGTCGCTGACCAGGATTTTCACTTCGTTGACGCTCATTTTAGCTTCAATACCTTTCGTTGACGATTTTTTCCACGGCGGCCACGCCCGCGCCCATCTGCACATCGTAGCCGAACTTGAGCAGGCCCATCTCTATGGCGGCCAAGGCCACCACCATGTCGAAGGAGTCGAAGTAGCCCAGGTGGGCGATCCTGATTATCTTTCCCTTCAGGTGATCCTGGCCTCCGGCGAAAGTCACTCCGTAATTTTCCCGCAGGTTCTTGACCAGTTTGCCCCCATCCACACTCTCCGGCACAAACAGCCCGGTGACGGAATTGGCGGGGGAATCGGGGGCCAGCAGCTTCAGCCCCAGCGCCTGCACTCCTGCCCGGGCCGCCCTGGCCAAAATATCGTGGCGTTTGTATACGTTGTCCAGGCCCTCTTCTAGCATCATCTTCAGCACAACGCGCAACCCGATGATCAGCGAGGCGGCGGGGGTGTATGCCGAGGTGGAGTCTTTCAGGTTCTTGCGCTCTTTCTTCAGGTCGAAGTAGAAATGGGGGATGTCGTTGGTTTCCGATCTCTTCCACGCCTTTTCCGACAGGGCGATGAAAGCCAGCCCCGGAGGGAGCATCAGCGCCTTCTGGGAGCCGGTGATCATGATATCGATTCCCCAATCGTCCATGGGCATGGGGTATACCCCCACGGCGGTGATGCCGTCCACCACCAGCAGGGCGTCTGTTTTTTTCGTCAGCTCGGAAATCTGCTGGATCGGGTGGGCCACAGTGGTGGAGGTCTCCGACCCCTGGACGAACACACCGGCGATATCCGGGTTGTTTTTCAGGGCTTCGGCCACCGCGTCCACCGCCACAGCCTGCCCCCATTCCACATTGATCCAGATCACTTCCAGGCCATAAGCTTCGCAGATCTTGCCCCAGCGCTCGCCAACTTTCCGCCGTTGATTACCAGGGCTTTGTCCCCTTTGCGGAAGACGTTGGTGACAGCGCTTTCCATGGCGCCGCTGCCGGAGGAAGCCAGCATCAGGACAGGTTGCGCCGTTTGGAACACTTTCTTCAATCCCTCGGCGCACTCGGCGAAGATGGCCGAGAACTGGCTGGTTCTGTGGTGGATCATTGGTTTGGCCATTTCCAGAAGGACTTCTTCCGGCACGGGCGTGGGCCCTGGCGATATCAGATACCTCTTTTTCATCTCAACTCCATGTTCGTTATATCCATCACCACCCAAAACTCGGGCGGATTTGCCCGGTCGGATGGCGTTTGACTTACAAAACGGATGATTATAACCGGTAGGCTATTCGATTTCCAGCACAACCGTGCTGGCCAGTTTATCATGCAGGGTCTGGCTTCTGGGATCCACCAGCGCCCAGGCGAAGCCAAGGTACATCAGCATGGCCCCAGGGTAGTATCCCAGGAAACGGATAAACGCCCTGGTGACGGAGACAGAGGATCCGTCCAGCATGGCCACGCGCACCCCCATGGCGTTTTTTCCAAAGGTTGTCCCATAAAGGGCGATGCCAAGGGTGTAATATGCGGCGGAAAGTAAATGGTAGAATAATATGATGTAAATCAACAGCTTGTAGATCCTGTCCTCTCCCAGCCCCCGCAGGGAGATCCCTGGCATGTTTACGGCGACACCCACCATGAAAACAACGAAGGCCGCCAGGAAGGTGTTGTCGGCGGCGTAGGCATAAAAGCGCTGCGGAAAAGGGGCGTAATGAAAAGTGGCCGGAGAGGAGGGGCTCCCGGTTGACGAGTCCTCACTCTCGGGCCATTCACCGACGAATTCAAGATCCGGGATGTTAGGTTTTTCCACGCAAAGTTATATCAGACCTTGTCCAGATCCATATCCAGGTCGTCCAGGTCATTGCTGTCGGAAGCCGCGCCAAAAATATCATCATCGCTCAGGTTCACATCCTCGAATTCGGATTCGCCAGAATCGGAGCCAATGGAGCTGAAATCAAGCTCTGAATCCAGACCGCCGATATCATCTCCCAGTCCAAGGCTGAATCCGCTTTCAGATGAGGACAGATTTTCCTCTGCGTCCATATCAGGGATAGCGGACTCTTCTTCCATGGCGATCTCCGCTTCCTCTTCCATGGCCAGTTCGGCTTCCGGCTCTTCGAAAGCGATCTCCGCTTCCTCTTCCATGGCTATTTCGGCTTCCGGCTCTTCGAAAGCGATTCCTGCTTCCTCTTCCATGGCTATTTCGGCTTCCGGTTCTTCGAAAGCGATTCCTGCTTCCTCTTCCATGGCTATTTCGGCTTCCGGCTCTTCGAAAGCGATCTCCGCCTCCGGCTCTTCCATTGCCACTGCCGCTTCCGGCTCATCAAAGGATATCTCCTCTTCCGATTCTTCCATGGCGTCAAACGTAATATCTTCGGAAACCGGCTCCATGGCCGAAGTGTCGGGAGCGCTTTCCTCTTCATCACCCAGGGAGATTTCGTCCGAATCGAATGAGATTTCGTCCTCCATGCTGTGGGACGGTGGTTCCTCTTCATGCGC
>Ga0224501_10001134_pt1 | contig 20489 bp, 11 predicted proteins | sample SF_Oct11_sed_USG_4_FD_169105 | JGI IMG/M metagenome (GOLD analysis project Ga0224501, IMG submission 169105) | Sediment microbial communities from San Francisco Bay, California, United States - SF_Oct11_sed_USGS_8_1 | ecosystem: Environmental > Aquatic > Marine > Sediment | place: USA...
AAAAAAGAAGTATCGGTAGCGAAATATTCGATAAAAACAAACTTTGTCGACACTTCACTGCCATTCTATGAAAATTGTTTCGCTCAAAGACTGCCTGTATTGTTCTCCGAGACCAATCATGAACATTTGACCGTATGTTATCAAACACAAAGTTCTGCTGGCCTAAAAAGTGAGCACACTCACAGCATCAATACAAGTTTTCAATGCCATCAGAGTCTAGAATTCAGACGAGTAGAAGCACTACATGAATGTCATTCCCTACTAATAGTACTAACAACACTCAACAGCATTAGTGGTACCGCTGTTCCACTTTATCAACCTGAACAACAACTTAATAATTTACTGTTATCTTAGGTAATAATACTAATAATAGATTTGCATGCACCAAGTAACCCGGCATTCGATGATTGACTTAGATCATGATGGTATTTAATTCATCATTAAATGATGAATTAGAATACCATCAAAAGATCAAAATCAAATAGTCAAAGTTGAACTCAGCAAATGGTTCATTTTCTGAGTTCAATTTTGATCAGTTCGACTTTCATTTCATTTTGTTTCGAGTTTAGGTTGAGTTTGACTGGCAGTGACAGTGACACTCATGCTGGCAGGCATTTCAGAAGAGAAAAAAATCAAAAACTTCAAAGCCAAAACATGAGTTAGAATTGGAACCCATCACTCATGACTAAGTGAGTGACTGGTCTTTACAGACTAGTCACTGGTCTACTAACTACTAAGTTACTAACAGGTTGGTAATAGCGGTTGAGTAGTAGATCACTAGATGCAGTACTAATTCTCTACCGTCTATTGGATCTACTCTAGAAATAGATTAGTCCAACTCCATGCACTGCTGACTAGTGACTTAGTTAGTGACTACGCCGCTATCCTAAACTCTAAGTCTAATCTAAACTTAGTCTAAAGCCTGGCTATCGCCAACTTCTAAGTAACTCTAACAGCTAAGTCTAACTCTAGGTTACTCTAATTAAGCTACTAGCTAGTAAAACTAAAGTCTAAACTAAACGTAAAGTTTAAGCTTGTTAAACACTAATTCAGTACACTAAACAGTCGAAACTTTTAGTTTTACTAAAAGTAAAAGTAAAAAAAGAGTAAAACGCCAAAGGTAATCCTACACCGAACAGGTTTAAGACACAAAATCACACCATATCGTCTCTAAATATATAGAGCTAGCCATCGTGGTTAGCTGTTGGTCGGCTCGTTACTCACACAAGCGGTTGCAGCGGACAGAATACAAAAAAAATAAGTCTACGATGAAATTATTGAATTCAATACTTTGCTAGTCGCGCTATCGAAATCACGTGATTACCTGATATACATAGACAACTGAGTTACCAATATTAGGTGGCCGGAAGTGATTTTGTCCAATTATACCGCAATAACACGGTATTCGCAGTCGGAGTTCAGAAGGGGTGTAAAAACGTCACCTGAGAGTTTCGATTTCTCTTCCCGCTTCAATATGAACTCTGGACGCGTTATCATTACAGGCTCTCTGATTACAATCTATTTGGGGCTCTAGCGCCTCGTCATTCACTCATTGTTCTGAATCCAACATTTTCTAACCGAGTTTAATAAACAATACAGTTATACACTACATATCCATCAACGGGCGTAGACCTTAGGAAAATAAGGTAAGAGACCCATTAAGAATGTGAGGGCACGTAATTTTTTTTGGAACTTCAGTCCTATAATCTACTCGATGAAGTCTTTCCATACTTAGGTTAGTTATTAATATTAATATTAATATTATTTATAATTTTATTGGTTAATAAGTTTACCGTCCAAGTTAGAGTCTAAGTCTAACTCTAAGTCTAAGTAGCTCCCTTGCGGCCTCGGTCAGTTACTAACTCGGTGAGTTACTCACTGACTTACACTTAGTCACTAACTAAGAAGTAAGAGTAAGAAGAAGAGGAAGAGTAAGACTAACTAACTACTAGTAACATATGACAAAACGTAACTACTGTAACTTGCTAGCCTACCTAACTAGTAACTTACTACTACTACTAATAAGTTAGTTATTAGTATTTAATTACTGAGTGATCAGTAACTGAACTGACAAACTAACTTTCTAATCCACAGAGTGACCGACTGACCGAGTAACTGTGAATGAATGTGAGTGACCGACTCCGTGACTGGCTGGCCGGCCGACTGACTGACTGAGTAAGATCAAGCTATCAAAGTGGAAAAAAATAGATGTATTATCAGACCGTCGTTTTGATTACTGTTCACAAGTGGTGTCATGATCATTGTGATTTTTATGACCGCCTGTTACATAGGATGGAAATATTGGTTTTGGAAGCTGAACACATCTTCCCTGAATAGAATGAATAGCGATAGAATTCAAATACACAGCCATTCTCTATGTTTGCTGATTGTTGGCACTGTCTGGATAGAAGAGCAATTGGGTTTACTTGATATGTAACGTCCCCATACAAATGATAAATTTTTGAAAATCCCGTTTGGTTTCAGTATGTCGGATGATATTCAAGTTCTCGACTACAGTTACTCTCCATCCGGCAGTGCCAGCTCTCCAGCTCTGGGTCGCCCGTCTAGTAGCAAATCTCCTGCAACAGTGACCGCGCATCCGAGCAAACCGTCTACTCCTCAACCTTCCACAGCCATACCCAGCGGCTCACAAGCCAATGCGGTGGCGGATCAAACAAAGTACGGCGCATTACTAACTGTGATTGAGGAGCTTGGCCGCGATATTCGTCCAACATATGTGAATAATAAACTAGCTGCGGAGAGGTTAAAGCGAGGGATTGTACATGCAAGACTGTTGGCTCGAGAGTGTATCAGCGAATGTGACAAAATCAACCGATCAAATAATTGACCACATAAGTCTTTATGAGGAGAGTAATACGGTACCAAAGTTTGTACACACATGCCTATATGGTATGTGTCTCATGGCCGTTCTTTAAATATACATGAATTGTGACTGTAGGTTTATATTGTTTTACATTCTTCTACTGACATGTTTGAACATTTTAGTTCTCTCATAATATAATCTAAGTAGCTTGTGTGTATATATTGGCTACAAAATCCATATCTCTTTATTATACTACTTGTCTACAAAATTATGAATAAAATGGTATTGTTACTAAGCATGATCATGGTTAAAAGTGTGGAAATCGGTAACCGCATAATTTTAAGCTGTGGTTTTTACCTTTATATTTGGCCAGCTTCTGTGTGTCACTGATTTGGCACCACCAGTCTCCTTTTTAGCATGGGTGATAGGGTGATCACCTTGGATACATATGACACAGTATATAGTGCAGACTCAGTTGAGTGGTGTCCAGCTGAAGGATTTACTGAATTTTTTGTGTGCGGAACATATCAGTTAGTACAGACTGACAATGAGAAGCAAGAACAGGAGGTAAGCTAAAACAACTACACACTGGGTACCAATAATCCTGGCCAATGAGAAGCTGTTCTTTGCTCTCTTCCCCGGTTCTTAGTTCCCATACTGTATACAGTTGAAGCGATGTCTTAGTGAGAAGCGCATTCGGCTTTTGACCTGGTGAGGTCACCCGGGTTTGATCCCAGTTTGTGCGTCGCTTTGTGCTTTCTCCCATGTTGGCTTCGGACTGCGGCGTTAGACCAAGGAGGCACTCCCATAGAGTACTAACTGTATGACAGAACCATGTACCATCGTGAGAACAAGCTATTGGCTCGGTGATGCAATTCATGTAAAATAAAGATGATCACTTGCAGCACAATTTTTTGCCTTTTCTTTTTAATCTGCCCAGTTGATATAAAAACCTGGTATCTCAGTCATGTGTGAACCAATGAAACCAGACAGCACAGTGTAGATAGTTACTATCGGTATTATTATTAATAGGAGAATGTGTCAACGAGTCCCGAGACTGAACGCAAAGGTAGAATATATCTGTTCCAAGTGGTGGAAAATAAACTTACCTTACATCAAGCTATCGACACAGCAGCCGTGCTAGACCAGAAGTGGTCACATAGGTAAGTCAAAAAGTGTGCTCAGCTTTCCTAATAGCTGTGAAAACCCCGAGCGCATGTTAATAGTTTTATCATTCAAATCAGCAGTAAAAGCCTAAAGTTTCACCATTCACTACTTGGATTAGATTTCAGAATTTACTATATAATTTCATGTAAGATAGGTAAGATGCGGGATAGCTCAATGGTAGGGTGCTGGGCTTGCAACCGTGAAAGCTTGGGTTCGTATCCTGTTCATGGAGGACTCCTGCGTAGTGCGTGGGGTGGAGCATTGGTACCTGCCAACTCGTAGTGCTCCATGCTAAGCTATAACTGGTGAAAAACAATTATCCAACCCCGCAGTCTGCATCATAAAGGTGCAGACGTCATACAAAGAAAAAATATAAACTAGCTTGGCTGTACAAAAAAATTATATTGTAGTCCTGATCAGGAGGTTCCAATACTGGCTGTGGCATTTGCTTCTGGTTTTGTGAAGACATTCGGCCTTCAAAGAGATGACAACACATACAGCCTTCATTGTAAGGGTGAGATCCAGATGGAGATCGATGGACTAGCTTTGTCATTGGACTGGTCACAAAGTAACTCCTCGTTGTAAGTCAGCAATCCTTTCCCGAATGACACAATGCACATATGTTGGAATTTGTTTAAATTATTGTAACGCATGACCGATAAGGTGCTGGGCGCTTACATGTTCAGTGGTTAATGAATGCGATTCTTGTTGCTTTGGACAGTGGTGCTGGAAGGCCCATTGGTGAGTTCCAGAAAGTTTTTTTCTCGGGAAACATCTCCTCGAACTTTCAAAACAATTAATTTTCACTTTTTGGAGATCACACCCTGTCTCAAAGGTCCCTTAGTGAACTCTGGAGAACCCTCCTATATTTTAACCCGGCGTCAAACAACTGGTGGGTCTAAATTCTCTGCGCAAATCAACTGAAACCACTTGTAATCACACAAAAAATTGCCTGTGCATGTTACAGCCACAAGATGTGTGTTAGCAGTTCTCCTGGTAGAATCTCTATCGTTGAAGGAGAATTTGTCACACAGAGTTGGAATGCTCATGAATTCGAGGCATGGATATCGGCATTCAACTTCTGGGACGTCAATGCTGTATGGACAGGTTGGCAGTAATAAGTTTTTCTTCCAGAACCTGATTTTGAACCAAAACCATTTTTTCTAGTTTTTATGTTATTTAGTAATGTGAAATGAACTAGGAACACGAAAACAGCGGCATCACATGCCTTTGTAACATTTAGGCTTACACTTACAGGCATTGAATTTGAATTAAAAACTGTCTGGCAGTCTAGGGTTATATTTATGATCTAGATTAGTAGTGGAATCATGCCATTGGTTGTTCTAGACCCTAACTTTTAGTGATTTCCAGTGCAACATCGCAACTGGTTTTGCACCTTAATAATGACAAGGCTGTGTAACTATGTAAGGGTTGACATTTGACACCGATTTGATTTGTAAATTTTATGTTTACATGGATGACTCAAATGCGACCATAAGTCTTTACAGAGTTATAAAGTGCGTAAACTAGTTGTAATTATCGAATCCTGGTTAAAACAGAGTTGATAGATCGTATATATACATTCCAATTATTTTCCCAATGTGCCATGGCAATATTATCTACCTGTTTAATCTCAATATTAAAGGAAATCGGACAGAGGTTACATTAATACTTGATACGCATGTGGCCTACCGCTACCAAAGATCTTTACAATCTTTACCACTTCTACAGGGGGAGATGACTGTAAGCTAAAGGTGTGGGACACTCGCTGCATTGAACGACCAGCAGCCGTATCAAAACGACATTCTATGGGAGTTTGTAGTCTGCACACTAATCGTCACAGAGAGCATATCATGGCAAGCGGAAGGTTAGACTTCACTAGACACAGAGGAGGTTACATGAGTTATACATTGTGCATCATTGAGTGTATAATATAGCTCAGTGGTAGAGTGCAGGACGAACAAGCGTGATAACCTGTATTTGAGTGCCGGTCATGGTAGGCTCCTGTTGTCAGTATTAGCCCCGCAAATTTACCCTAGCTCAAAACAAAAGCAATCCTCACCGGTGGAGCGTTGATACTGATCCGCTCGTGGTGCCCCATGTTAAGTAGTGACTAGTTCTGTGGATGATGTGTAAACTAAGTTAAGTTGACTGACCCCAAACCTGGAGCGATGATACTGACCTGCACGCGATGCTCCGTGCTAAACTATAACTGGCAAAAAAACCAGTACCTAATCCAGCAGATTTCATCATTAGCAATGAGGAGGCCATATGAACAAGAAGGAATCCGGTGTGAGACTTCAAATGCCAAGTGCAGCGTGTTACTTTATATCAAAATTAATCTAGTGTGCTGTATCATTCTTACACTTTCCATTCGTATCTGTTTCTTAAATGAGTCTTGATGGGTACTAAGTAAAGGAATCTTACCTCACCAGATTCCCCTCCACTGATTTTTTCCATTTACACCATGATTTGTAGAACTATTTACTCTAATCAGTCTGCGACAGATGTTTTTGCGGATCTGCAATGTGAAGAGAAGTTTGTCATAGCAGGCGTATTTTTCAGTGGTATTCATAACCGTTCTAAGACCAAAGTATATCCTGTTTTTGGATGTTATAGTTATGATGAGCACGTGTTAGTCTGGGATGCCAGGAATATGAAGAGTCCGCTCTCAGATACACAGATAGGTGGGGGAGTGTGGAGGCTAAAATGGCATCCGACTGACTCCAGCCTTCTTCTCGCTGCTGGCATGCACAATGGCTTCCACGTCTTGGACTGGAGAGAAACCCAACTAGGTCAGTTTTTATCCGTTTCTCCTGAGACTAATCTCCTTCATCACTGAGCTGTGCCACTTAACACGTAATGTTTCCTCAACATGTATAGTGAATGATTGTTCCTCCCAAAATGCATACCTTTTAGGTATGCTTTAGATTTAAGAGCTACGAAACCTGAACACTCTTGCATCTTGATCTTGCCGCTCTTTTGATCTTCTCGGATAGTTTATACCGATTAGGATAATAATTTTCCTGGGCAAAAGATGAAAAAATTAAATTATAATGAATAACCTCGGAAGCGGATCATTCAAACTTCAGCCGATAGACTTCCCAGAGTATTATTGAGAAATATGTACAATTCAATTTGGTCTCGACTTATATATGCCAATTGAGAAGTGCTCTGGCTGCTCACTACTCGCGCTGAAGGTTCCAGGTTCAAGACAGCTGGTGAGCGTGATTTTGTAAAAAAACAACTCTTCCTGTTCAACCAGATTGGAATTGGTAACCGGCTCTTGGACCTGGGGAAGTTGAAGCTGGTGAGGAAGAAGAGTGGCACCGTTGCGGGTTAAGTTGTCTAACAGCCACTTCCCCCACATGGCTATTTGCCCAAGGGAGCAACTTTCACCTTTTATACCAACTCAGTGTCCTCACTTGTAGATAGTTTACCAGTCATCACAGCATATGATAAACATACATCTCTGGCATATGGCAGCGATTGGAGCCATGCTAACTCCATACAGCAACTAGTGGCATCATGCTCTTTCTATGACCATTCACTGCAGTTATGGAAGTTTGATATGACTATCTAACTTGAAATTGTGCAAAATGACGCATCATAAACCATTTTTGTACTTTCAACTTTTGTACAACATTCAACTACCTAGTGAACTAATAAAATCATAAACACAATGCTATAGATGTTTATCTAAAAAGCACACAATACCTTCAAGTGAGGTTATATCTCCGGGTTCAATCCTCCTGATTGAAGAGAAAACAACTTTGGTTAAATATCTGAAAATTATCTATCCAGGCGAACTGGCTCTTCGACTTGTAGCGGGTGGAAGGGCGAAGAGAACTAGGAGAGGTTCTCTCGCCCCACCACATACCGAAAAGCCAGATCGCCTAGCTAGACATATTTTAGTAAGATGACCTAACTGACTGACCTTTCCTGCAAAACAAACTTTCTGTGTTATTTTATATACATTGCGCATGCCTGTCACTGTTGGCCTTTACATCATATCAAATCATTCACTGACTATACATAGCCCTTTCTATTCAGCATAATTTGCTATCTGTCTTTGCTATCCATTGACCATAATAAAGTAGGCTGGCCCAGCTAGAGCTTGACATATCGATCCAATGGATATCAAAGCTCTGCATCTATGGATTCATCTAAATAGAGAATAAATACGAAACGACTTAGTTTAAGGAGCAGCATTGCTTAGTAACTGCATGGCACAAATACACGACTTGCGCTTCTGACTCCCGACAAAGTCACAAAGGGAGAAAGTTCCATGATCCTGCATCCTGCACCGGGTGGGGGAGTCAAGTTAATTAAGTGAACAATGAATTTCTATTCTTTAATGTCCTTCGAACTGAGCATTCGGTGTATAAATTACAGAAAATTTAGTCGTGCACAGTTCACAACGTCCGTCAACCTGCCGTGAAGTCGTTATGATCACTGAGCAATCGTGATAAAATGAATGGCCACAACAGTCTTTATTAATTCTATTACCAACTGGTTCATTTTCTTTGCTAATTTAGAGCTATAGCTAACTGCCCATACATCGCAGTGTAATTCAAAAATCAAGACTCTCAATTGAATCAATTCTATTTAATTACCGTTAAGTGTTATGAGTGCTTCCAAGTCAGTGCCTCTATTGTAAACTAGTAGGCTAGTTCGAAGCTTGTGTATTTGATTATTGGGATCACAAATAATTATTACTGAAATAAATTAATGTAGGGAAGATATATACTACATCGATGGCAATGCATACAGTGGTAGCCATCCATACGCAGGTCATCAGCTGAACATAATGGGTCAGGCACTGTTTCGGAGCAACATTGAATGCCATTTATAACCTTGTCCCTTCCCCGACATTCGAAATTTAATCACATTTCACCCTAAACAGCATTTGAAAGCGGCAGAAGATGCCATTCCTATGGTGAGGATGACTGTAAGCAACGTCATAGTTGTTATTATAATGTTTCAGTGATTTTTACGATTTTGTAGAATTCATGTCAACCTCTGACTCGTGTCTTGTCAAAATTATGATATTTCTTTGCGTTGTTTCTTCTTCATTGATCCATGGAGTTATCCTCCTCTACACGACTCTAATCTGACCATTGATGTAAACATAAAAAATCAATAGAGGGAGGTTCTGATATAATTCTGATATTGTGCTCTTCGATAGATGCATATTGAAATTCAGCTGATAATCATATTAAACATACATTATCACACACGGCGATCAAAACACACTTCTTTCCATTTTAAACTAAGGCAATCAATCCCATGTAATATCAGTTACTTTCAATATAGATTACAACCTCGCTCGCTTTTGTATAGTGAAACTGTGAATAATAATGATTTTAGTTTGGAAGCTGTTATAGCCACAGTTGCTATGAGATGGAGAAATAATGTCAGGTAGAAGTATACAGACCCAAGAGGCCGCTGGCTTTATTGATACCAATCACATTCATGCGTGGTCATCTCATTAAACAAAGGTGTTTTACCTCCTGTAACTTAATTCTCAAGTGTTGTGTAGTCATGTACTCAATTGGAATTGATATTTAAATATTATTTCACCATTCATCAAAGTTTTGTTTTCATTAGAGGGTAGTAGCCTAATAGGCGATGAATACAATATAAGGCAGCTGGCAAACAGAGTATTACTCAGAGTGAGATTGATTCCTCACCAGGTCACACCTGATGATTGGAAATCATGAGGCTAGGAGTCTATCTTATCAGGCTGACTATTACCAGCTTTACAGCCAATGCGCTCAAAAAGGATTTCACCACTGGCACTAGTAAGTAATTGTGATTCTCCATTCTGTGTACCAACTGGTTCTAACTTACTGTTGTAAATAGAGCTATAAGTCTGAATTTAGCAAAGCAAATCCGGCCATATGCCATACTCATACCATTCAGGGAAAAGGTATTTCCTTCTCCATCCCAGACAATCAACGAGAATTATAGAGAACCAAAACTTCTAATCTAAAATGAAATAGCCCTGGTGCTCCAATGTCTATATATCTTTCCTGTTATATATTTTATTATTTGTCCATGTGAGTTCAGAATTTCCGTTCTTTAGGACGCGGCAGTAGTCGCCGATCAAACAATCGTAGAAGTAAGTTATATCAGCATCGTAACCTGTCTGGTGAAATTGTACATCTTCTGTCATTTCATTACATGGATATTTGGACACCAGTTTTATTATGGGCTCTAGTCAGAACTATCTATAATATATATAATATTTATAATAGTTTTCTTATTTTTTACAATCTTCCTCTGAATTATAGATAACTTTATTGTCCATTGTGCACTATGTGACCTCCTATCTAAATGTAACGCCGTCGCTGTAATTACTCAATATCACTTCCTGTCGTGTACTTTGAAAATGAATGGAAAAGTGGTACTGTAGTATAAATATATATGGGATAGGAAGCGAATACAGCAGAGAGCTATATTATGCTGTAGTCTCCATTATACCTCAACTTTGTGTGTTTGGAGGCTGTATGCTACGCCAGTGAGGGCTCGACGAGGCAAATGTGTACATGTACTTGAATCCTCTTATCTGGGTACGTGAAATATATCGGTGTTTGCTGTATAGTGAGAAGGAATGCATTTTGTGATTGATGAATGAATTAGCCATCTAGCCATGTAGACGTCCATAAGTTTCTTCAATGATCTATGGGGCAAACGTACATATATTCTCTCTTTCTGACGATATGATATGTGCGGCTTGTTTCTATGAGTCTGCACACATACTACGCTGGTTTCAAACGGCCGAGCCAGGCCCAGTAGCACGGGCCCCTACCGGAAGTGCGGAGCCAAAAGCCCAAGCCAAAAGCACGGCCGGCCCGAGTCAAAATCCCGGGCCAAAGGCATGGCTGTTTGAAACCAGCATTACTGTAGATTATCGCCTGATTGGTGAATTATATGACTCACTATAACTGTAACTTTCAGTTCCATTCTTTGGCCACACGACAGCATATCCACCGTATGACACAACACCTTCTCCTGGAGGAGAATTGAATTCTGGCTCCGGACATCAGGTGTCTGGACTGACAGAGGGGCCCCTCCCAAGAGTCAACAATGAGAGCCGTCTGGTTCGAGATCTATTCAGGTATGACAGATCTTTGCCTGTTATTAAACGAGTATATCAAGATAGGCATTTACTTTTAGTTTGTATACGAATGCAAACTCAACTAAGCTTAGGTCATCAACATAGTTTTTTTGGTATTTTATAGGGGGTCTACCGCTTAAAGTCTTTTTTTTCCATCCCTTGCCACATACGCAGTGATACTGATAAATATCTTGCCCATAATTTACAGTACAGCCTTTGCAGACTTTATTCCATTCGAAAATTTTGTCTTTAGATTTCCTTGTGTATGGCTCGAACTGCTAGAGGCCCATCGGTACCTACTTATTTCATGCCGAATGCCCTATCGTGGTGACAATTTTTACATCATTTATTCCGTATTACACTAAGTCCCAGGGATGCAAGGTTTAGGGTTTGGTTCTGGCTATAATCTATAATCATACACAGTTGTTCTTTTCATTATCTCCAGTCTGGTGTGATACAGAGAGTAATCTAATGATTCTTTAGACTCAGGGTTTTACAGGGCATGCCATTAGGTGACTTTTTGTTTGGTCCTGTATACATGTGTTCCTTGAAGAAGGTTTCACTATGAGAAGGCCTCCTCACGATCCAGACCCGATGAAGGGGATCGACTCAGCTACATGGCGTCACATTGAAAACTGAACTAAAAATCTTTGGTACCCAGCCCCGTCTGCTATCTACAAGCTAAGCTATCACTTTACCTTTAGCACTATGTAATTGCATAAGTACAGCAAAAAAGACTAGTAGGTATATAATGCATTTATTTTGCTTTTATGGCAAAATCCAATTTTACTTTCGAGACATCACAAACACAGACTCAAAAGTCCAACCCACAAGTACTAATTGATACCACTCACTCTTTTTACTTTGTGTGGTGATAAAACACAGACTCCATCCTTACTGTTTGGTAGCTTGTTCTGCTTATTGTTTTTGATGCAAGAGTTAGGAATAATTTCAATAATGGCTATATTGGCAGTGAAAAGTTAGCAAACGCTTACATAAAAATTCTCCCAATTTAGACTAGAAAATTTCAATTATACAGATACGTAGATGGAAGTATTGTGGGCAAACTCTAAATTTTGGTATTATTAGCGATGCTGTTTGAGTAGTGGTGCTTGTTTAATCACAATGACACATGACACTCGGCTAACGCAAAGAAGGAATTTATACAGACTTCATTACAAAAAAGCTCCTCCTGAAAAGAGGCTCTGTATGCGCTAAAATAATGTTTGGCGTATCCCATACATGTACATGACAGGGATGGATGATGTTGAATGTTGGTATTGTTTTTTGTCATATGACATTCTCCTTGTTATGGTGAAACTGTGGGATTAGTTCTAGTCTTTTCAAACACCAATTACGACTTAGCGCTGAGCACCACGAGCGGGTTGGTATCAATGCTCCACTCAACATACTACAAATCAAAAAATTATTAGTAGAGCAGCAAAACTATCACCAAAAAGTAAAACTGTCAACAACAAAATTAAAGTCATACATCAGCCGAGTTGCTAGTGAACCAATCACTAAAGTCTAACTTAATTACCGTTTAGTATAACAGTCATTAAATAGCATTGCAATTAAATAGCTACTTCAGCTTGTAAACAAAAAGAAGTGATCAAGTTCTTCCCACCTATTATCGAAAGTAATTGATATTGTTGGGAGTTTGAGAATCCGTTTTCTCAATAACTAGTGTTACACCAAGCCAATACAGTTAGTCAACTGTTAGTGTATCGGATAGGGCTGTTTCTATTGTATTACGCTATCATAACCCGAGGTGTCTTATATCATGTGATTGTTTTCGTGCCGAGTACTAAAAGCTACCACATACCACACATGAGACTAAAATATAAAAGTGATATGAAATAATTGCTGCACTATCAGCGAGGGATGAAGAGGGGTTCTGTGCTGATCGGACACACTACTTTTCCTATCAATCTGATTGGAATTCTACCCTCATTTGATGCAACTCCATACTCACAAAGCAGTCAACTATCGTTGAAATTTCTCTGTGCACGCAAGCCTCTCCGACATAAGTGTGGCACTCTTTGGTACGCAGTTGGGTGTAATTTTATACAAATCCCTTGAAATGATTATTTCTCGAATCTAACGGGCACCTTTAACAGGATTCTTTTACTATCCTAATACCCTACTTTTACTTGTGTGGAGTTATTGTTCAAGTTTGTGCTCGAACCTTTTTGGAGCTAAGGAGCATATTATGGTCCTTTCTGTCACCACCATTTTGGATTCGAACCTGTCAATCAGTAATAGCAAGTTACTAAGCCACGCCTGCTCCCGATCAAGCTATGCTCATTCTCATCACAATATATTCTGACATCCTTGATATGTGTACCTAACACTATTTAAGGACACGTTCTGAAACAATTATCTTGAAACTCTTTGATTCTTGCATGTATCAGTGCTTATACAGAACCATCAGCAGAAACAAGCTATTAATATTGCTATTACTTAAGGAAATGTCAGGTTAATAGAACAGTTCCTGGGTCTGAGATTTTAAGTGACCTGGTACTTCACTGGTGTCACAAACACCTTTCTTTCCTGTAATCAGAAAATGGCATCCTATATTAGCTAAATGGACCCTCGAGTATGTAGTTTCCGGTTTCATTTCTGTATAGCATATTACTTCTAGACCAAATTTCACACATTTGCTCTATTCTAGATTAACATAGTTCTATGAAAAAATTTAAACATTTCACTGTTTAGAATTTGATTCGAAGTTGTTTTAAGCCTTAAACTAACTAGTGTGAGGTCTGAATCCCAATAAATGCAGTCATACAGACTTTTCTTTTAAAACAATGTACAAATAGTGTACACGTTTTAGTTATACATTGTATGTGCACCCACTGGCTATATCTGGTCGTAAATTGTCTCTGTCTCGATCTGAATCCACATGGGTAACAAAGAGACATTCAGCTTGGGTAGTCATGCAGCCTAGTCATACTGGCTCTCGGCGCAAAGAGGTACATGTATACCTATTGAGTCATGCCTCTTCCATACATTGCTAATCCCATAACTTACAGTATGGTCAAAACTTTAATTCAATGTGTCAATGCGTGCTGGCTGGGACCTGGCACCATCTATAGCTAGACTAATGTTAACATTCCCAGTGGTGGTGATACATCAAATGGCAATAAAATACTAGTAAATTCATGTGATTCATCTCCTATGGAATAAGGAGCGTTCATTCTCTGGTTCAATTAGATGTTCATAAGGCCAGTGCAAACTAACAGGCTGAACTTCCTGTCATCGCGGGTTTGGCATGTTATCTTTAAAAAAATCCTGTTTCTTTGTTCAGGCTTGAAATGGTTGTGAATTGCGCTGGTTTGCTCTTCCTGTGGCGAAAGATAGCTATGATGAAGGATAAACCAGTCCCAAAACTGAAAACAAGTTGGATGGGGATTCAAACCCACAAGACTTGAAAATCAGTCCTGACCTCTAACAATATTTATTCAGAGAGTATGATGAGGTGGCAAGACCTGTGCTCAACATGTCGCAAAGCGTGGATGTCAAGTTTGGCTATAGGCTGCTAAGCATCCAGCTGGTATGTAAAGTGACTGAGTTACATACGTGTCTATAATGACTATACCCTTTGCTGATTTGTGCAGTGGCACCTCACTGTTTAATGGTAAAAAACTAATGAGCAGTAACTCTTCTTTTTGTAGAATGAAGTCGATCAACTTCTCACAAGCTTTGTCTGGTTACCACATGTGAGTTTGTTGCTAGAAATGGTTAGGAAGTTTCACAAGTGGTAAAACAGGCAGGGTATATAACCCCCTACAACTTTGCAGTATGCTGTGCCATCATCAGCGGTCAAAATAGGCAAAAAATCCATCGGGACGTGCCAGCAACACGCATAACGGAGTTGTTCGCTCATTACAAAGGCGGGACTTCTAATGTTAGTACATGGACAGTTCACAATCAGCGCTTCAATCATAGTAAGCTGCGTTAACTGTGCATGTCGCAGAACTGATTTATATTATTTTTAGCGTACCTACTGCGACTGACCACGGTGGCCGAGTGGTTAAGGCGTTGGACTTAAGATCCAATGGACGAATGTCCGCGTGGGTTCAAACCCCACCCGTGGTAAACTTTTATCCTCAGTTTTCGACAAAACGGGACGAATTTCGATATAAGACTGATCAAAGCTAGAACTGGGTTAAGATAAATTTTATAGTCTGGTTGTAGATAGAGGCACTTGGAATATAGCAATTTTCAATTGTTGCAGCTACACATTCAGTCGACTTATAGCTCAACTAGATAATCACGCTAGAGCTGGAATGCAGTGATATAGTTGAATGATACATTTTTGACCCTGTTGTGTGTGTCAAGGTATTCGCCCTATTTTGGTAGAGGTGGCGTGATGAGAGATTAACATGGGATCCTCTCAGTTACGGTAACATCACCACTATCATCATACCCAACAGAATGCTGTGGCTCCCTGATACATTTTTATACCAAAGGTGAGTGATTTGAGCATATAAGTATCCTCCCCTCAGTGTTTTCCAACAACCGAGAACATTTTGATGGCGTTTGACGTTGGTTTAGGTCTTGTTTCACTACACCTATAATAAACCAAAGTTAAAGGGAGATTGTAATTACCAAATGGTAACATCCAAATTACTATAGAGCACACAAGGTCGTTCAAGCTGCATGTAGTTTAAATGCAAAGGATGTTACTCTCTGGATGCTGGATAATTTTAAAACAACCGCTGAAATAAACATGCAGCCGTCTTGGGAATGCTTGGTTTAATAACGACCGTATTCAATCTGCAGTTCAGATGATTCTGGATATGTCATATCATATGATAGAGTGCCTTTATCATATGATGGTCATATGGAGTGGTGGCCGTCAGCTACTCTGCTCAGCCCCTGTATCATTGATGTGACCTATTTTCCGTTCGACTATCAGGAGTGCACACTAACTATAGGCCCATGGGGATACCACAGTGAGCAGGTTAGTGATATGGTCATCTTGATCACCCTTTGTCATTCAGGTTGCATAGTTATTCGTCTGTCCCTACAGAAAGTGATCAGTGATCATCAGTTGATCAATTGTGAATATTGATCGAATACCGAAAAAGTTGAGACACCTACTAATAGAACTGCTGACTTACAACCCTTGTTATTTTATTGTTCTGTGCGGGCACTTGAGTATACCATCCTAGGCTTGAGACCTATTCTAGAACAGGGGAGCTATAAATTATATGTGCTCGGAGCTATCATACTCACAGTGGGAGCCCAGTACGGATAATGCTTATAGACAGGGTGAAACGGTATTGAGCCAAGAGCTCGGTCACACACAAACCAAGCTCTTTGGCTAGTGAGCTATCCCTCTATACTTTGCATGCTCACTATGTTTGGGTATTTGTTTTTACACCAGTTTTCAAAAATCTTGCGTTGCTCCATGGAGACCATTAAATAGGCTGTATTCATTATAAATGCATACTGGAAGAAAGTTTTGAGCCCGTTATACATTTAATATACGACTGTAATCATGTGCCAATTTACGGAACACTGGCACAGTTTACACCGGATTATGCTTTTCAAGGTTTTACAGTTATTTTTTAAAATGGAAATATAATGAGACCTCATTCTTAGCAGAATGCTTACTTACTTGCTTAAGTTGCTGTGTTCCTTCTGGTACATAGTGACGTCACCATCAAAGATTTGTGTTCTTGCCATCTTTGTCTGTCCTGCGCCATCTCAGCTGCTTTTCTCATATCCATCCACACTACAGGCTTTGAGTCTTTGTAGGACCATTTGACGCCAGGTTTCTCGCAGACGGCCAGGTCTTCACCCATGTAATGCTAGTGGGCATGATGCTCCCTGGCCGCCTTAGGCAATGCCCAAGATAATGCCATCTCCTCTTTTCACACTCTGTTTCAATGGCCTCCATGCCGGTTTCTCAGCATTCATTATCTTTCTAAACCATGGAATTCTTAGTATACGTCTCAGATTTCGAATGAGGAATGAATATAGTTTCTTTACTTCTCCAGCTGTTAACCTCCATGTCTGGCATCCATATACTGCATGTATCAACACTGAAAGTACATTTGATCTGTACAGTCTGAGGTTGACGCGCTTTGTCAAACTTGTAGATTTCCACAGTTTTGCCAGCATTCCGTAAGCCCCAAAGCAGATCTTATCCTTTGCATGACATCCTCAGTCCCTCCTCAATCCTTTGTGATAGTGGCACCTAGATAGCGGAAATCTTCCACATATTCCAGCCGTTCTCCATCAACACTGGTGGTCTGACTGCTTGTGGCGGTATCCTCATAACCTTCGTTTTCTTGGTGTTGATGATCAGGCCAACTTCTCTGCTACTTTAATTAGTTGAGTCCTTGTTGCTGAAATTCTTGTTGTAGATATAAGGGCAGTGTCATCCGCAAAAGCATGATACCATAGTTCAGAGGTGAACTTCCAGCGAAGAGCATTTCTCGCTGTCACCTTGACTCTTTTCATGACGTAATCTGTGACTATCAAAAACAGTAATTGTGAAATCACACATCTCTGTCTCACACTGGAAGCAAAATAGGATGTGTAAACACAGAAAGACATGGGTATGAACACCATTACTGGTAGCTGGGTGGACATCTAATGAACAATATCTCAGAGTTGCATAAATCAGTGCTTCCATTACAGGTGAACTACACAATAATGGACACACATGCCAATCTGGATCGCTACACAGTGAGCGGTGCCTGGGAACTTCTGGACACTGAGATAGTGCGAGAGGTTCAGTTTTATCCTGACCTTAATATGAGCTATACCCTCATAGACATCACTATCAAACTGAAGAGAAAAGCTCTCTACTATTGGCTAAATGTGATTATCCCATGCCTGCTGCTAAACTGTCTGGGTATAGGGCTGTTTATCTTACCAGCAGACAGTGGTGAGAAGGTCAGCTTTGGACTTGGTATTCTGCTGACTGTTTTTGTCTTTGCGATTCTAGTTAATGAGAATATTCCAAAGACATCTGACTACACTCCAATAATAGGTAAGTGCAGGTAGGCATGTGCGCCGCGCAGCACCTATGTAAGTCTGTTTGATGTCGAACACCAAACAATAATATTATCGAATAGGATCTTTTACTTTGCGTTTCTATTCCTCTCTCATATGACGTCGCCACCGTTATGTTCAAGCTGTTGGGTTTTATACTAGTTTTTCACCTGTTTACACAAAGCACCAGGAGCGGCCAGTTTCAATGCTTCACCTCATAGAGAAGCCCGTCTTTTATCTAGGCTTGATAGCAGCTCACATTCATAACACCATGAATGGGGCCCATATCGCAATGAGCTCTACCACATCCCTATTTCGCCATCCTACAAACATTATGTTGGCATAGCTTTATGGCAATAATTATTTCCAGTTGTGCACTGTTCTATGTTGTTGCAGGTATTTATCTAGTACTTATCATGTCAATGATATCTCTATCATTATTTCTCGCTATCATCATCGAGAACTTACACCACAGGAGACCGAAGCTAAATCCTGTGCCAAAATGGATGAGAACTGTGTTCCTTAAACGGTTGCCGAAGTTATTAGGCATAGAGCTCCCAAAGGTACATGTTATAAACAGCTTCTCGTCGTCGCCTTGACCTAATAGTTGTGAAAACCATAGGGTTATCCGCATTGATATCAATCGTTATCCTCTTTCTTTGGCGAACACATCGTATTGCGTTTGTCAGCAGGCAAGAATTTTTATGTGTTAACCATTAGCCAGGTGACCTGGTGGATAGTGGGGCAACATACTTTGTCCCTCCCAACCCACTACCCGTCACACGCCGCAGAGCAAGGTCACTGGCTAGTGAACCATGCGTCACAACGAGAGCATTCATAATGGAAATACGAAGGCCTTTGATAGCTGCTGTTCATGGAAATTGTCTTACTGTTATCTGCTATGTAGCTTCCACTGTTTACTGGATTCACAATGCAAGGCATCACACCAAAGAAGAAAAAGAAAATGCGAATGATGGCCAAGCTTCGCAAGACTCGAGAAGATGCCAACGGCAAAAGCACTATGAATGGCGGAATCAACCACACCTTTGTGAGTACACGAGAACCCGGGCTCAACCAGTGGTTTACTGAATGCGCCAACATCTGATCAGGCAGGGGAAGACGTATCATACCAGCTCATCTCCGCCAGTTGCTTCTATTCACACCAGTTTAGTAATTAAGATTTCTTGATTTAGCCAATCGCACGCAATTTTGCCCAATCGTATTCCAGGGAGAAGACATCGAACAGAGTGTGCCACTTGCACAAACTGAAGAGGAAAGGCTGACTGAGGCATACAAAAACATGCCGTTTGATGAGAAAGATAACGATGAGTGGATTCTTGTCGCTCTCGTAATGGATAAGATCATGTTTTGGGGATTTTTAGTACTGCTCGCCGTTAGTAGTAGTTTAGTGCTCATTATTGTTCCGTCAGCGCGAAATGTAAAAATTTAGTGATAATCAGCCTGCGTGTGCCAAAGATGCAATTTCCCCGTTATATATAAATATTTTATATTGATTTATTTTTATTTCATAAATAAAACTGGTTTTATGAGTCGGTACCAAACTTAGCATGAAGCAATCCGGCTCCGTTACTTGCTATACTTGACAGTATTCCATCCATCTGGGTCTACAATGAGACAAGTGGATGTACAACAATGCGCATATATGCAAATATAATTTTGTGCATTGATTACCGACCTCATTACAGCCAGGCATAGCATTAGCCAACATTGAGTTAGCCAGAAAATTATTACTTACCGGCATCTCGTGGTTTGTCATCTCGAGCTGAAGGGGCTCCACCTCTTCTCCAAGAATCTTCCTGTCGATCATCACGTTTTGGCGGGCCGTCATCTCTTCTACCGCCGCCAGCTCTCCAATTTCCACCATCATCGCCAAATCCACGCCCACTAAAGATACAACCCAGGCGTTCGGTTGAGGTTTAAGAATAGATATCACAAGAAACAAATGTTGGTGGTATTCGGTGAGTCTTGACCACTGACTAGAATTTAGGACAGCTAGTGGCTTAATCGACACAGTTTTTCTCTACCCCAGCTAGAAAACCAAGTAGGCAAAAGCCACCTCAGTCAACCAAAGTCAAGGGATACAGTGTCAACAGATATTTTTAGTAATAGAGGACACTCACCTTCTATCGTCGCGACGTCCCATGTCACGACCGCCACGTTCATCTCTTGTTGCCTCCATTCCTCGGGCCCAGGTGCCTTCATCACGATCATCTCGGAAGCCACCACGTGAGCCACGCTCATCCCGGAATCCTCCCCGAGTCCCACGTTCATCTCTGAACCCACCACGGTCATCCCGGAACCCTCTGCCACCGCGGTCATCGCGGAAGTCCCGAGGGCCTA
>Ga0224501_10001135_pt1 | contig 20480 bp, 17 predicted proteins | sample SF_Oct11_sed_USG_4_FD_169105 | JGI IMG/M metagenome (GOLD analysis project Ga0224501, IMG submission 169105) | Sediment microbial communities from San Francisco Bay, California, United States - SF_Oct11_sed_USGS_8_1 | ecosystem: Environmental > Aquatic > Marine > Sediment | place: USA...
GTCCAGTAATTCGCAAGTTCGCTTAGGAACTTAGAGGACAAAGAATACTGTATTTGGGTCACTTAGGTAGCTTTCAATAACTTATAGTTATCGGCTATGACAACCGACTACTGACTATTAGTCGGGTGGAAAATCGCCTACGGTGGCAGTACCATTAGAGAGAATATTTACTGATGAAATAGATCTTTATGGGCGAACCATCCGTAAGACCTGTAGCAGTACGTACATGTATGAAGTTCATCACTTAACCTTACCCCCATCAGCTCAGTAGATGGTGTACTGGGCCATGGACTGGGCAGGTTCGATTCCCAGTTCGGGAAAATTTTTTGTCTTTCGCAACACCCTTGTCAGTTCCTGATCTCAATTTAAATAAAAGAGGCCCTTCCATGGAGTTAGCTTCTCCGTGGGGCATGCGGTTGAAAGCAGAAAGTCTCCTAATGACGCATCCTGGGAAATGTTGAGTCAAGGCTCAGTAGGCCAATTTCTGCATACCCCTGACACTGGTCAGGATACTAAAGAAGATCCGTCTCACCACGTACCAGATACCCAAATTCGCTGACCCTGCTCTGGTTTTTTTTATTTATACGGTGAAAGCTTTGCCATGTGGAATCGCGCAGCTAATTTGACAGAGCATACTTTCCAACATGATACCTCATCAGACATAAGACAGATGATAGAAGCCAAGGCAACACCACTGATAATTTAGTTACCCACCGAAACATTTTTGGGACATTTCTCCCAGAATATTCTGGTAGATTCCGCCAGGTTATACTGAGAAGTGAGATGAGACTTTTCTGTTTCCAAAATCTCCAAAACTTCAGCCAGGTCATCACCTTCCTAAAAAAAGTGACCATCACAATTCTGCAAAACAGCGGCCAGTTGATGAACCTCAGGATAGATTATAATTTACTCAATATGGTGAAATCCTGGCAATGCCACTCATGGTGTGAGTCATACACAGCTACCAGGGTCAAAGGCTCGATAGTGGCTGAACTTGCTAGGCAAGGCTTTTTATCAAGTATGTGCAGAAAAATGGTAACCTAGATAACACACGGAATGATATCCTGTCGATAGCTTGAGCTAAGACAGATTATCTGGTAATACAATGACAGACTAGTAGAAACAGAACACACCTCTCCCAAGGCGAGTTGGGCTCGCTCCAGTAGCTCATGGTACTCATTTACTCGTCTCAATGGTAGCTGCAGAAGCTGACTGACCTGACCCACAAGGTCATCTCTGAGCTCCAAGTGACATCGCTCTAGTAATGCCTTTATCTCACTCGCTTTCTGAATCAGAATAGGCCTAAAAGAGGTAAACTAAATCTGAAAGAGTTTTAATTAAAGCAATGACATTCTTTTCTGGGATAGGCGGTGTTGTTGGAAGGAATATAATAACGTATACATCTGAAGGCAGGTTTCTCATGTGCCATCATTGTCATGGTGGCAAGGGATGGTACTAGGGTGGTCTCCGATTATCCGCCGGCTGGGACCACTATTAATTACACCGCAATGATCCGAAGCCACGCATGCCATTTGGAGTGAGAATTGCTGAAAACCCATACCAAGGAAAAATTCCGCCAGCGCTGGGAAGCGAACTCACATTCCATGTTTCCATAATCCCCTTTACTGACTGAATTACCCAGGGCCTCTGACTTAGTATATGCCATAGATTAGATATATCAATATATCTCTCACATACAGCATGTATGCAGCCTTTGGACTGTACATATGTCTTAGTAGCTTACAGATATCATGTAGTTTGTCAGTGAGCTCTGAGGCCATTTTTGTCTAACTCAGCCAAGAGTCTCGTAACACCGATTGGACCATGCCCACCGTGCAACAATTAAAGTTGTTCAACTTATCCAGACCTACTGATGCGATAATATTTCCATTGTTGAATAGGATACTGTGTGATGTCACAATTAACAAGGTGGTGCTCAAACGCATGTCTCAGAATACCATTGTTGACTGGTCAGTTTAGATACACGTATTTGAATTCTCCGGACCAACCTTCCGCAGATAACTCACTTGACGGTTTCGGTGAGATAAACTAGTCCATTCATTGACAGAAAGTTATGAAACTGAGTGGCGTAGGTTGTGAAAGCCTCTAGGTATTGTGGGTTACCGACAAGAGAAGTCTTCTCAAGGTGAATACCTGGCAGAGCTAACAACTCCTGGGTGTTTATACCAATCTGTAAAAAGATACCTTTGAATATTAGTTTGGGCAAAATAACCTAGCACGTACCAGACCAAAGCTGCTCTCATGCAACTTCCAATGAACTGTTTCACCATTGATTGACGCTTTCAAAAATTCAAAGCATTTATATAGAAAATTGCTTACATAAATACTTACTTGCATATTCTTACTATCAAATATTAGCTCGCATCTATTCAAATGATACACTTGCATAGATATAGATGGACTCATTAACTTGTTTATATATACTTACTAGCCCACACAACTTGCTAATTGAGTCAAGAGAGTTCGCATAGAGAGCTATTACAGATGGTTTCTATATAGAAAGTGACCAACTTCACAGTCTTCAAGTGGTACCCAACTTGCCCCTTAGTTTGAATATCCGAATAGCTACGCGCATATTGGTGGATTGTAACAATATAATACATGTATTTGGGCTCTCAGCAAAACTAGCGGGTCCTCAATGGGTAATGGAGTGAAGCATTAGCTTGATTGATAGCGTAGTGGGCTTTAGATCTGGGGTTCCTGGTTCGATTCCCAGTTCGAGAAAATGGGAATTCAGTAAGTCGATTTCTGCGCCAATCCTGAAACCTGTCCCAACACTGAGATAAAAAGAATGGCATTACATACTCACATTGTCAATCAGGGAGAAAGCGGCCTCAAACAAGCCCTTAGTACAATCTGAGAAGTGTGAGGAAAGCATGCTCTTCATAAAATCCGAGTCCGTGATTGGCTCTATTATCATAGTCAGCATCTCCATCAATCTCCTATAATATAATATAATATAATATAATATAATATAATATAATATAATATAATATAATATAATATAATATAATATAATATAATATAATATAATATTATATAATATAATATAATATAATATAATATAATTAATATAATACATAATATATAATATAATATAATCAATATAATATAATATATGATATAATATACTCTTGCTTATTCCCACAGCAGTACAAAGCTCGCTTATAACTTGGTGTACGAAGGAGTATCCAACCCACTGGACATAATGTTTCGATGTGTCCTTTAAATTGAAGTTTCATTTTACCTATAGAAGTCCACCTCTGTAGCCTGTAGTTCAGTGACCGTTCCATACCAATCCGGTGGGTCCTGTACACAGGCACAGCAAATATCGCTAGGCCCACAACTCAGGCTAGACACATAGCCCAGTGATTCGGCAAATTCTAGTCGAACTCCCAATTCGCTGCAACAGTGCGAAGATGGCTTTAAAGAACGAGGCTACATGCAACCTGTGACTCAAATACTTGAGTGTGAAAAGACAGAGTGATATTTTTAAGAGAAGCTCCAGCCACCATATTATTATTATTATTTTCAGCCATTGTCAGCCCATAGTTAAACGTCGGCATTCCTCCTCGCTGTCCACCATATAGCAATATAAAATCTCTTGTTAAACAAGGCATTGACCAATGTTTCAATTGAAAGTGTGAAAATAATTTGGCGTGGCCATTCAATTGACAGATTGCAAAACACATAAAAGCCTAAGCATTGACACCTTCTCAGTTCAGCTCAACATAATCTGGCTGTTGGATATGGCTGAAAAATGGTTTATATGTTAAAGAAATTACAGACTTCATTGCTTAACATAAACCCCCAATTACGCTGGTCCACTGCTAGTTAGTCGTTAGATCGACCCATGCGGAGGTTATGATGATTATGATGTGCTGGACGCAAGATGCAGGCTCATGGTACTGCCAGACTAGCGAACTTTCCGGCTGAATAAACAGAGCTGACAGTACTGTCCATTAAAAAAATCCTTTCCTAGTGGATGGAGTTGTCGGCTCAGACAATTGTTCCATTGACGACGACAAATGTTTCTATATTTATTAGCCATTACCGGTATTGATTTTTGCTCAAAGTTTAGCTGAATTCTAGTTGAATATCAAAAGACCTCGTCGAAATAAACTAGATTTATGGTGATTGCCTATTAAAAAGCGTTAACTTCAGTTATGTCTATTGCCTGTTGGTTGAATCAATCAACTTTGCTAGTGCATCTGAACCATAGAGTTATCCTTTCTATGATCTGAACAGATAGACGGTGTAAACTGAATCATAACCAATGGCATGAAAACTCAGCCATGATTGAAATTATCGGCCATGTAGTTGACCGGAAAATCAGCTATTCTGACAGTACCATTAGTTGGTCAATTGCTCACCTGGAAGTATTGCTACGAAAAAAACAATAATTTTTATAACATATGCATTACAGGATATCAAGACTAGTATTTATATCCTTCAACTAACTATTTCAACTGGTGGAAATGTTGGTCAGGGTGGTCGACGCAGGTTTTGGATAGCACACTGACTTGTAAGCTCCACTAGCCCCTATGTAATACAGTTCAGTTTTAAAATAAGATACATAAAATGCATTATATGTCTATGGTTTTTTTCCAAAAACGCACCATTACTATTACCAAACTATCACCATTTGCACTATACATACCTGTAATAACACCTGTGACGCGAAGGGCTAGCGGACAGTTTAGGTTGCTTAGAGAGGGTACTGATTACTTTTCCAGTTTACTACATGTACTATCACTAGACAAACCTTTGCTGCAATGTGTACATAGATTAACATTGGACATACCTGAGGTACCACTGACTAGGTTTGCCTGAAAGAAAGATGCCAGGTTTTCCAGCAGAGCTCTGCGTAGCTATCACCTGCAGTAGTGAGTGGTTGCTGCCGGTAGATAACTGACAAGCAGGTAAGGTCTCTGTTAACTAAAACACCATGTGACAAGGTTTACTATATACTAAGTCTGATTAGTTTGGCGTCTATCATATGCAAAGCTGGCGTCAGTCGTTTATTCCTATTATACCATAGCGAAAAAAGCTGGGCACGGTTAACATAGTAGAAGCTGACTATGCCCAGGACCAGCTTCACTCCGCTGATTCAGTATGAAGCACTAGCTACAAGACTGAACAGATGGCCTTGGGAGGTGGGAGTCAGTCAACCTGGGCCATTCGTTGTTCATTGTTTACCACTATACTTTAACCAATTTTTACTAACCGGTAAAAGTTTCGGTTGTAGTACCATCGATTTTTCCTTTTGTAGAATTTGACTGTTGGAGTTTTCTCCCCAGCCATAAACTCTTCCTTCAGATGTGAGAGCTAATGTGTAGTGATGGGATGACTCCAACCTAATCACAAGATTCTGTATTACATGTATATTCATTATTGTGTGCTAACAAAGAGCGCTAAGAGTTTAAAGAGCAAAGCAGAATATAATATAACTAAGGGCATAACATGTTCTGAACATATGTACCATATCTGGGTCTAAAAAATTCCTTTGAATTGAAAAAACAGTGTACATGTTTTCAAATACTACCAAATTTGATTTAAAGCTTGCATCAGAAGCAACATGTATAATCCTTCCTCATCATAATTATGGTAAAAAGTTTCAGCCTTCTTTCAAATTGAAAATTCTCTGAGCTGCACAGGACGGCCTGGCTGGTTGTTGTCGTTAGCATGATGGCTGGCATGAGGTTGGCACCTCGCATGGCCTTGTCTTCTTGGGCATGCAGTGAGGCAGGAGTTCTCACTCTGGCTATCAGGTTACCCTGTAGCCTGTCCACCATTTCTGTCAACCCGCATCTGTTTCCTTTGGTCCAATAAAAACTCTATCGAATTGAATCAACTCAAATTTTACCTGCAGACTTGTTTATTGTTGAGTTCTGTAATACAACATGGCTGAAGTCTGTCCAGGCAGTCACCATGACCGAGTTGTCCATGATCACCAGCACCCCACGTCCATACTTCGGTTTTCAGACAGGCTGCTGTCTTGTACGCTAGAAAGCCAATTCAGTGCATTCAATGGGCCTGAATAGCACTGAAAGGCCAGTCTATGGGATGCTTGAAGAATATATTGTGCAAATATCTTGAAGACCGCTGCAGTTTCGGTATTGAAACTCAAGCGGGTGCAGAGACTGTTGAAAAAAAACTGCAAAATCTGGACGCTGTTGATCTTGCTGAGCTGCAGACGCGCAGACCACAGAAAGGTTTTAGCATATAAATTTAACTGCTTATGCGATAGATCTTGGGGCCAATAGCAAAGGCGTTAAGATCAAGCTCCACTATAGTGCAATTTTATGTCTCCATCACAAAACAGCTGTCAGGAGTGGTGTGGAAATTAGCCTACCGAGTCTGTTTAAAGTGGTACTTGATTGTTTTGCAAGCCCTTATTTATTTGTCTCTTTCTGGAGACCTCTTATACATGCACTGTTCTCACCTGTACAGGTGGAGTGACAACACCCAAGTGCAGCGTTTTACGTAATCAGATCCCGTGTGAGAGGCTGCTAGGATTCTCATACGGAACCTAGTGAGCCTCATCCAACGGTAGACACATATGGAGCATTTGGATTTTTGATCCTAGCTATTGAATGGGTGGTCTGATTGAGAAATGTGTCATCCTGACAGATGTAGACACCTTTCAGCCAATTTTCAGCAAAACCAAAAAGATAATTAATACAGCCTATAATTGTTAATGCCCCAGTGCCCCCCCCCACCCCATAATTAGTAAACTCAACTGAACAGGACCATCACGAACGCAAACTCCATAAAGACATAAACAATAAGAGAGACCGTCACGGACTGTTCAATCAAGATCCACAAAGAACTTAAGTATCCCTTTAACACAGCGTTTCCCAAGTCAAGTTATTAGGAACCTTTCTGCTTATACCCGTGGGTGGACCTCGCAATCCGGAGCCAACAAGGGCGTTGCAAAACACCTCATCAAAAGATACTAACCTGGTTTATTGCGAGGTTTGTCCTGTGTCGAATTTCGTTTTGTTAATGCGTTTCGCGATCTTCGACTTCTACGTCTGATCTCTGATTGGCTACTTGAGCGACTGGCATTCGATGTGCTTTCCTGTGATTGGCTACCGCGTGATGAGGCACTGCCTGTACGATTGATAAGACTTGTCTCTGATTCGCCAGAGAAGTGGTTCAATTCCAGCTGACCGGACAAAGACTGAGACATATCATATACATCAGTCTGAGCTTCTACAGCTGGCTTAGGCAGAGTACGATCTACAATAGTGGAATGATTGTATAAGATCATATTAATTCTAACTCTGGCATTTTATAAGATCTTTTGTTGACACGGATATCATCACTAAAGGTAGCTTTAAACGACCGAACCTAGAGGTGCATAGCTTGGCACACTGAGCTAAAAGCGTGCTGAACTTCAAAGACAGTATCCAGTTTTAAAGCTGGTGCATTGGCAATGGTTTTAATGTTACCAGACCTCTGGTCTTAAACCCATGGACTACTTACTAAGCCATCGCTCCCCCTGAGGACAAACTTTCAAAACGCGACACTTGGTAGGGTTTTTAATTTAGGGCAGTACTACACTAATGCACCACATACTATGTACATACTTGTTAAACTTTATACATCATTCTGGGAAAGACTAGCTAAAGTATTAGGTCATGATGAATGAACATTGCCAAACCAGATAGTATTTCTAGTCAGTTCAACATTATGTACATGATTTTCATTTACACAATTCTAATGAACAAATGGAAGCCCATTTATTCAGGATTTATAGCTTATAGCCAGTGGTTAAAGTATAGCTTCTGAGGTGGTCTCCTCGTATAGTTTCTAGCTCATACCGCTCCAACCAGGCTTATAGGAGGACTGTCCAATAGGATGGCCAAATGCCCCGGTGAAATTCTAAGTGAATAAATGATTAACTCACTGAGTATTGGTATTTTGTGCATAGCTGAAGTCACAGCTTGTGAAGAACTTGTAATACTGTTCCACATGGACTCCACATATGGCAGACTAGTATAGGGGGAACACGACTCCGGTGCAGTTGCATTCTTCTTGCATATGGTTAGCTGAACATCAGATATATCGGCATCACTAAAACACACAATACAATGACCATCTTTTAATTTTGTTCACTTTTTCTCTGTGTCAGTCATTTCTGATTAGAAAAATTTGAAGGTGAAATCAGAGCACCAGTCGCGACCGACTTCGGCGTCCTCTCCTATCGCGCTCCCGCTCAGTGTTCAACACAGCATCACAAAGAAGGGTCTTTTAGAGGCCCTGGCCTAGTCAGTAGATACGCAGTGATGATTAAAAGCATGCAGCATCTCACACAGAGAAATACTGAAGAGGAACTAACACTTACTGTGAAATAGTGTGACTGATATCGTAGTTGTGATTTTTGAACCATTCCTGGGCATCTGATTGGTCAACGTTGATTGTGCTGTGTTGAGACACCATGCTACAAGCCCTCGTCCTGAAACTCATCATGGCAACCGCATCAGTTTCAGTACTCTGCTCGTCCGCCATCAGATTAAATGAGTCCACGCTGGATTCATCTGATGGGAGTGAAGGCTACAACAGTCAGTCATTTTTAGTGGGATAAATTGCGGCAGACTAAACCAGTAATAGTTGTTATGTTTTACACTCTCTATACATCTGCGCGTGATCCTACCAGATTTGAATTGGACAGCTTCTCTTCCTGAAAACACAACTCCAAAATACCCCTGATGGCCATGTCAGACCTTCAATATGACCGAATAGACTCCACAATTGAACGGTAGATCCTAAAAGGTATTTATAATGCAGTGTAAATAAGTAACTAGTAAGTGTACTTGTAGACACTATTCGATACCAATTAGTAGAACAATTGAAAAAATCCACAATAAGATTTTTGTCTCGCACCTTCGCTGTAGATGAGCTGCCTTCCGCATCTTTGAAACGATTGACACTAGCCGGACTACTAGATCCCGATGATGGGAGGAAGACATGCTCTTCATGTACCTCCAGTCCTAGCGGGCAGGTGCCTTGCTGAGTCCTACGAGAGGACATTACTACAATGGGACATTGAGTGGTGAGCAGTGGCTTTACGAGCCGCTAGTCTGGAAAAACTGCTAACTTGACAGGATTTCAATTGGTGCATAAATTTTTTTCTTTAATAGAAAACTACTTGTTTGATTTGTTTGCTTGCCTGTTGGACTAGAATGGGTGAGTTTGGTTTGAAAACTTTCCAAATTTGAGTAGCAAAGGGATACGCTGCACCTGAGAAGTGAGAGCGCTCATCACTGACGCAGAAGGTCCTACACTGTGTGCGAGATTTTGGAAAAACTTTTTTCTGCTCGGCTCTTTTCAGAACTGGAAAAGGTTAGGCCGGTGAGGAAGGGAAGCGACACCCCCACCTCAGTTACACTGTTGCCGGTACAAATTGGCTCTCTAACAGCTGCTTCCCCACACGACCTACACAACCAAGGAATGAATGTACAACTCTCACAGGTTTTCTGGGTTGGAGGTATTGGCTCTTCTCCTTCTTTATGAATGATAACATAATTATTCTTAGTGGTGAGAATTCGACTAGCAGTGTCCTGCTGCCTGAGAAGGGTGCATAGGAAGTTAATTCCACATGAGACATCCAGGACATGTCTGTCCTCAATGAATGTGAAGGAAGTCGGCTGCAGCAGCTATAAGGGAAAACAAGATGATTAATCGAAGGAATGCACCTCCTTGTTACTGGCTGTACTTCCCTGTTTGGTTTTCTATAATGCAGAGCTTTTTCTTTGTATGACGACTTTATTGTTATGATTGAGCTACTGGGTTAGACACATTGAGTTTGACCACCACGAGCGGATCAGTATCAATACTCCGCCTCACAGTGAGGCTTGTTTTGACCTTGGATTGGGATGTACGGAGCTCGTACATACTACTGGAGCTCGTCATGACCAGGATTTGAACCCAGATTCTCACGATTGTAAAACCAGCGCTTCACTACTGAGCTATCCCGTTATACCATGAGGCCCATCAAAACAGCCAGAAGGCGCCCGCATGGAAAAGGAAAATGTTTACAGCCAAATAACCGCAAAAGTGGCGAAATCTATCTTGACAACATATGGCATTAGCGGATATAATTATTACTCTACTATTCGGCATCATTGAAATCGTCTAGAAACAGTAAACTGCTCACTTACTGACCTGTGTGACAGACCCGGCCGAGTTTGGCAGCATGGCTCCTGTACCCCACGCTAACAATCTACCATCAGCCAGAAGACAAACAGAAGCTGTTGCGCAACATGCCACCTGCAATAAACAATATAGGTGTGCGCCAACTGTGATGTTACAAAAAGTGGATTCCTGCACCAGCCTATTATTATATATTTGCATACAGCAATGTGAGAATAGTGAGATTAGTGGCCCAATAATACACGTAGATGCCATAATTTTTGAGTTCATAGCTGCTCAGAACTTTTTATACTCAATGGTGTGCCCAACACATATAGTCCCCATCATGGAGTTATCCATGATTCCCACAGGGATTTTCTGTCTCTTATGACGTTTTCACTGCTCTGGTATATCTGTCTGGCTAGCTACTTGTTTTTTACCAGTGACAGTTTACCATGGAGCGCAGTGGGCGAGCCAATATCAATGCTCTGCCTCCTTGTTTTGAACTAGGATGCTCAAACTCACAACGGGAGCCCGTCATGACTGAGATTCGAACCCAAGTTCTCACAATTGCAAGTCCAACGCCCTACCTCTGAACTATCCCGCTATTCATTCGATTGTATGACCATCCTGGACATGGTTCTGGCTGCTACAGTGTGGAGTGGCTCTGAGAGCATTTGTAATGTTCATGGACCTGATAGGCTTCCGTAGATATATTAGAAAATGACCCACCATGCAACTGAAGACTCCAATAGGCAAAAAAAATAAGCAAATACCTCGAATATTGAGCAGGGCAGATAAAAAGATGACGCGTTTAACAGCCTGAACCATCAAAAAGTTATCCGACTACCCGGTTTTGTAATCCAAGACAGTGAAGTTTGCATATCAAAAGGAAATAGAGCAGTCTCATGCTCTAAGGTTGACCCTTGAGCAGGAAATATTTTTTCTTGCATACAGTAAATGGGGTTTGTGGCAGTTTCATGAGTTTTGTTGACCTGTGCAGGAAAGAATTTCACTGGCACACAATCATGCAATAATCAGGAGTTGTCCCCCACAATGCGTGCGTTATCCAATACAGACCAACATGCATAGTAAAGATAAAGATAAGCTGACTCACCTTGATAACTGGTACTCGGTATGACTGTATGCACACAGGAAGCCTGAACTGTTTAGCTTCCACACTCCCACACTGACATTTGGAGTTGTCGCCCCAGCAATAAAGGTCACCATTTTCGGTACCGCAGACAGTGTGATACGCACCGACAGCGACACAACTGACCTTGACATCTACAGCATATTCCCATGAAACATTACCATGCCGCCCGAGTGTCGTCAACCCACTTACAATGTAGATCACATTTTCAATCCTGGCGGCCAGGAATAGCTCAGTAGTAGAGCCCCGGGCTCGCAACCATGAAATCTGGATTCAAATCCCGGTCCTCACATTAATCCTAACTTCTACCAATAAAGGCCTTGGTCTTAGAAGGTCCGTTAAATAGGATGGGCAAGTGCCCGAATGGAATAAGAGAAATAAGATATAAAGTCGGTTGGTTTGAGTACAGCAGATGATTTTTTGTTAGTTTCGAGTGATACTTGTCAGTTTCACTACGAGGTAACTAACACATGCCCAGCGTCTCCATTGTAGCCTGTTACAATAAGAGATGCTTACAGTACAATATCCATTGATTGGTCCGCATTCACAAGATATGGCTGACTTTGCACCCTCCAAGGAGATCCAAAAGTGGCAAACCACCGAGGGACGAATCACAGCCTGAATGTGAATTTGTAATGCAATGATAAATGGGTTGGTGTAGAGGTCACCGTATCTGAAAAATGTTAACTAGTACTAACAGATAATTCAAATAGTCAATAGGATTACTTGTACTCTACGTACTGATTGCATCATGGTAACAATCAGTCCAATTCTTGAGTGATATGCAATACTCACCATTTTAGTGCATAATATGTGCTACATATAATAACAAACAATGGGAAGATATTTATAACACCCGTAACACGTATACAAAGGAGTTTCGCTTCACCCGTATAGTGTTAAGGGTAGTAACACAGCAGCTCCGACTGATTCGACAGTTACTGAGAAGTGACGAGTGAGCACTAAGGGAAATGTTGAGCACTGGCTCAGTTTCCCGCAACTATATAACTTTTAGTTTATGTACTCAAGTTGTGAAATGTATGAATTGCTATCATATGCAATGACGCTGCTCTCTAGGCTTTCAGTATAGCACAGTGTGGGTTTGTAAAAGTGTTTGGGTACTTACTTTCTAAAGCAGTCACATGTACTGGTTCCAGCACGGTTCCCTCATCATCACCTATCCCGAGCTGACCCATAGAGTTCTTTCCGCAGCAAAGCACGCGTTTATCCTCAGTCAAAAAGGCAGAGTGATATGTTCCCAAAGACATCTGCACAATTTGTGCAGTGACAGACCACTGAGTAAGAGCCAAGTCCGAATCGCCCTTCCATACAAACGTATGGTACTCCGACTGGGAAGAGGCCATCTTATTTTTCAGTCTTAAGAACTACAAATTGGAGTTTAAATAATACACAAATAAGGCATCCAAACAGAAAATAAAGATTGGGAATAAAGTGACAGGTGCGAACTGTGGAAAGAGTGAGGCATCCAGTCAGTCAGATAATTAAATTATTAATTGCATTGTGATTATCAGGAGCTGAACTTACAGTGTAACTTACACTTACAGTTACAATAAGCCGCATTTATCATCATGACTAAGCCCTGAAGCCAGGGTATTCTGTCCTATACTGGACTCAGTCAATACCCACAGTCACATTCACTCACGGTCGTTTAGTTGGCTCATCTAACCGACTACACGGGGGATCGATTGAGTGAGTCACACCCAGTCAGCCAGTGAGACTGAGAGTGACACTGCACACCGACTCACTATTCAGTCATTTTAATCCTACTTTATTAGTACTTACTTACTAGTTAGTAGTTAGTTTAGAATTACTATTAGTAGTTGTTGTAGTTGTACGTACTTTTGTAGATGCTGGTTCAAAGCGATCAGTCAATTATGATGCGAAGGTCACAACCACACTGTAGAACATGGTAAACAGCTGCAGGAGAATAAATGTAGTCGTAGACGACCAACGAGAGGCCTTTGGGTAAACTAATGGTAGTTTGAAACAGGGCTTGCTGTGTTCTATACCCAGCAGTTATGAGAAATTCGATGGCTTAGTAGGCGCTGGCCCAATTCTCGAATATAGTCCGCGAAAGCGGCGAGACTTCCGTTCATCTCGGCTAGAGCCTTTAGCCAGTGTGGGCTCTAATCACCATGGTCACATGACGCCAAATATCAGTTATTGGACAAGCGCGCATGCCTGAAACGGCATTCTGGGAAGGAATTCCTCTGAGCGAATTGGGAAAAAATCGAAGTCACAAGTATACTGGTGCTCTGAGTGGACTTTATTTTATTAATTTTACCATTTTGATCTTATATCAGTGACAATGAACGAATCTATTGTAAAGAAGACACAAGACACCTTAGGAAAAATTATAGGAAAGAAGCCTCCGCTGACGGAAAAGCTATTAAACAGACCTCCTTTTCGGTTTCTTCACGATGTCCTGACTTCGGTGAGTGACTGACGATCACGATGTAGGCCTCTTTTATGATAACCATGATGAGTTTGAGTGGCAGGTATGCGTGACTTTTCTGTTTTGGCGAACAACGGAGTGCTAAGGGAGGCGGCTGTAATTTCTGTCCCAAGTTTGCCGACCTGGGCACTCACTGCTCAGTACTAATTAACATACGTGTTAGTTTTACAGTGAGTACTGGTGTATTGTTTTAATTCTATATATGCTGGCTTGGAGAAGTTCCATGCCATGTGTAAAAGCTATTTATAACTTACAGAGCACTGAAACTGTTGTTTGCTCCTCTAGTTTCAAATATTTTCTATTTCTAGGTGACCAAACAGAGTGGCTTCATGAAAGGCCTTTTTACAGAGAAAGAAAACTCTGCAGAAACAATCACAGTGAGTTAATATGAATTAAATGACTCAACTAATGTAGACTTTGAATGAATGAAAACCAAAGAAGCTTTGTGTAATTAATCATTTCTATATACGACTGCTCAAAAGATGCTACAATAAAACCTGCCCGTAAACGAAACAAATTAAATGACAAGTTCATGATGTGTGATAGCTGTTACAGTTGACGCTCAGTAATGTGCTACAGTATTCATAGCAAGGCTAGTTTCAACTCTACAGACCGACGTGTTTAGTAGACACAATGTTGCGGTTGTAATTTCTGTTTTATGGTTTCAATAACAAAAGTAGGTTATGGTCGTGCAAAGTGTCAATTCAATCTTATATCTCTTGTATCTTTTAGTCTAAAGATGAAAAGATTGCATACCTACAAAAAGCCATTGACATAGTTGGTAAGTGATTTATCTGTTTACTATTCTGATGCAGTATTGTCATGAGGTTGGTTTTGGACTGTCGTTTAATATCTCTTTGCATGGTGTGCTTGGCTATCACACACTAAATGGATGGGCTGATGAAGTCATAGAGTTAACCGTAAGTGATAAGTCTGATCTCATATTGCATCATACCAGAAGTTACTTTATGTCATTGATCAGATTATATAAGTAGTGCACATATCTACAGCCCATGAGAACTCTGCTTTGATTTAGCGCATCGCAATACTTGTAGTTATAGCGAACTGTCTCCGACATATGCCTAATGATACTAAAAATACCTGTTTTCTTACTCGCCGTGGATCAGGTTTGATCTCTGGGCATTTCTGTTGATTAAGACTGAAGGGCGTTTTTCGAAGGGGGCGCCACTCCACTCTGAACCACTGTGTCAGCTGTGGTCTTAGCCTTTGGTCCTCACAGACGTGTGTACAAGGCAGCGCATGTGAGCAGCCAGGGAATTGAACCGAAGCCATGGAGGGGACAGGTGGTAAGATACATTCATTCTCTCACTGAGCTGTCATGATTGCTCCTGTTGCAGTGTTGGTGAATGGTAAAAGTCTGAGCACAAAACCCTCTAAAATTGTGGCAGGAATGGAGGCTGAAAAGACCAACGAGTTTCTACAGGCACTCGCCGCTGCTGTCAATAAAAAGGTTAGTTCCCTTTTTCTCAGCCCTGGTTGGCACAAACTGTCAAGTATAAAAGGGTAGCTACCACCCTCCATGCAGTAATAATTCGGACCATTCACATTTTTTAGAAGCTGTTCGTAATGAATGTTTTGGCAAGAAAACTGGCCATTCTTTTTCGGACTTTCTTCCAGTGCAAAAAGCCCTCGCAGAACACTTGTAGAAGCGGTCATTCTATTCTTTGTTCCTCCATGACAGAACAGCTGGCAAGTGTGGTGCAGATATTTGCAAAAGTCTTTGACTCATCATTTCCCATAGTACGATATTAGGAGGCTTTCAGTGCATTTACTTGTGATACTTTTTAGCCTGATAATGATGCGGCTGTGAAGAAAATACTCTCTGGCGGTACCGACTCCCCCTCTGATAATAAAGACAATAAAGAGGATAGAGAACGCAGCGCTGATCGGAGAAAGAGACGAGATAAAGGAGAGGTAATCACACGCATATGCTCTCACTGGATGGGTGTTTTGTTGCGTAAAATGCTTGTTTAGCCATCTTGTGAGAAGTTCTCATAGAGGCGTAGGGGCCGCTGCATTGATACAATATTATTGGCCTTTTGCAGAGGTTTTCTACTAATCGCGGACAACCAAACGTGAGACTCGGTTATAAATTGTGTTCTGTTGAAGGTTTCAATGTTCATTCGTCATTGCCCTGTTCGCTTCACCCTCTTAACACATGTATGTGATCAATTATGGGGCTTTTATAGAAATTAACCAACAGCCGAGGACGGCCTAATGTAAGAAATAGCTTATCAAATTAGTTTCGTTCAATGTGACATTGCTAATGTTCATTTTTATTGCTCCCAAGCTCCTTACAAAAACTATGCTCTTTGTGCAAACGGTTGCTGTATTTTACAGAGATTTTCTACCAATCGTGGGTCACCAAATAATGTGAGCTATAGCTAAAATTCAATTTCATTTTGCTGCCTGGCTGTTTGTAATTCCCCGAAATCATTGCGCATGCCTTAAAAAAATCACCTTTCCTTATTGAATTCAAACAGTTTTACACTGTATGTGACCGTAGGAATGTCCTCGGGAGTCAATGTTTGACTCGCTGACCCTATTTTTTACAGTCTTCCAAGAGACCATCCAAGGTAACGTGCAGAGCTTGCATGTTTGGTCGTATACTTTTTTGGTATGATATCATTCCACTTTCGGTGTTCCTTGTTACATTTGCCTATCATACTATGATACTTCACCCATTCTCTGGAACATAGCACCAATGGTGATATTCCAAAGCAGGGTTTCGATACGCAGCATGATATATCCGACTCTGTTCAACATTTTGCTTAGTATTAACTTGCGAAGAATTTGCTTGTGCATGATCGCAAAGGTGATGGGTTCCGCTTGATCTGATCAGGGACTTGCAACTGTCAATACTAACTCACTTAATTTTCTGTTTTTTTAAATCTCTTATTGGATACCTACTAACTAACAAGTGACGATCAATTAAAAATTCGTGCCTTTCTTTCGAAATTTTATCACAGCTGCGACTCATTGGTACTTTTAGGATAAAGAAAATCGGGAAGAGAAAAAGGAGTCAAGTCGTGATAGCAGGCGCCATCGGGATTCTAGCAAAGATGGCCGTCGAGAGTCGAGTCGGAATCGTGAGTCCAGTCGCAATCGAGAGGAATCTTCTCGCGACAAAAAGGAGGAGAGGGAGGAGAAACGAGAAAAAAGCGGACGACATCGGAGAGAGGATCGAGAGGACAAACACAGAGAAGAAAAACGGAAGGAAGAGGAGGTGAGGAGACAACTCCTTGGTCAAGGACCATTTCGTAAACCTGACTATGGATTAATGATCCTACCCTGTTTCGTTCCGTCCCATCCCATCTCGTTCGATCTCGCCCCATCTCATTCAGATCCGTTTCAGCCTGTTCCACCCCAGTCCATCCCATCCAATCCCACCCCTGGCGCTGGCTCTGGCTGTGTCCTGGTTACCAATTTCCCTTGTACTGGTCAGAGCTCTCAGGTTGTACAGAGCCGATCACCTTGTTCTCACTCTTTTGTAGAAACCAGAGGCTAAACCGGAGCCCGAACCTGAGCAAACAGCAGATGACAATGCTCAAGGAGAAGAGGTGATTTGATTTATGAGAATTTTATGTTCCATCATTTGCCCTCTCGCCCTACTCTGCCACTATTTCACAGTCTATGAGACACCGAGGCCTTACTTGGACTCCTGACTAAATCAAGCTACTATTAAAACATAGCTTGTAATGTGTCTTCTAGGAACCGCAGGCGAACAAAATTCCGCGTCCATCCTCGGCCAAGGGAAGTCGAAGGCGACACAGGGAAGGTGAGTTGGATAGTTGACGCTTTTGATCTCCGTGACCAGTTTGTGTGCCCCTGACACAACACGCCCTTTCCTGCTGCTCCACGCACCCAGCTTGTGTGGGAATCGCCCCTCAGTCTGAATCAATGCGGCTGAATTGTGTTTGTTGGAATTGACCAAATGATTTAATTTAATGACCAGTAGGGGGAGCCACTCCCATGATACTTCTTTGTTTGGCGTGAGGCACTAACACTACGCTGTTTGTTTGGCATGATTTTAGGCCGACGGGCCCCTGCCCAAGACGCGGATGGTAAGAATAGCATTTTTTTAGATTGTAGTTTAGTACTATTTGCTATGACCTCAGCTTTCCCTTTATGCTTATACCGCTTCAGTATTTAGGGCAATCACTGCGGCTTCAGTGAGGACGGGCACAACTAACAATCAGTCAGCAAATCTGATTGGCAGTTGTAGGCTAAACTCCCCAATCACTAGCGAGCTTGCATGTTGAATTAATAACAGATGGCGCGAGCAACAGTAGTCCTACTAGTTCTAGAGTACTTTGTACCATCACATCTATACTCTGTCCGCTGTAGTCACTGATCTAATCTTTTCCCTAATCCACTGCTTGACTCACTGCATGACGCCCTGCAGATGATCACCTGGACATTGAATCAGTGTGCTTTCTCTTTTCGTAGATGAACCAGCGGCTCAAGAAGAAGATCAAACAGACAGCATTCCACCTCAAGTCGAACAGACGTAAGTTATTGTGAGCTACTTTGTTCTGCTCTTAGCTCTGATCTCTTTACATACATATTAGTGAAGTGCGGGCCGAAAAAACCAATTAACCAGTCTAAAGACCGCCTGCACATTCGTGTAGCGTAATGTTTCACACTGACTCAGCGGGTATCCTGACCGAGTGCTGTCGATCCTAAGCAAAATCATCTTCATAAATATCAACCCAGGCCTTGTGACTTTTTCACTAAAAGCTGCCGAATCATCTTTTAAAACTGGCGGAAACCATTTATATCGTAGGTTAAGTTAATACTATTTTATGCAACATTATTAAGGTCAGGGATTGTTTCCAAGATGCTTCACATATTTTTACACTGAAGGTAGATTTGCCTACTCTAGCCTCCATCAGCTTACTGCCCTGTATGCTCACAATTGTATTATTATGCAGTACCTTATTTCATTTTTAAGATGTCTGCCCACGTCAAACAGATACACGGTGCTACCTGGGGATGATTCGGGGGACCAAAACCCATGGATTCAGGTTAAGCCACGCAGGTCTCACGCATATACCGTTATTCCATTCTCTGCGTTTATCTAACCATATATTCATTATCTTTGTCTTAACCCTCATACCGATTACCATTATATGACTGTGAGCAGGCATGCTATTCTTTGTTACTGACTCCACTCTGGGATTTATAGGAGGCGATTAGCGCGCCCGGCCAGCGCTCGCCCCGCCCCACCTAAAGTCAAGAGGCAGGACGCTGGCGGTGACACCCTTACAGAGAGGTCGGTGTGTGTGCCTTAACCATAGACAAGTATAATGCAATTAGTAGCCTATCTGTTTTAGAAAGTTCTAAGGGCCCTTTGGACTGCATGGGTTTTGTGTGATCTCGATTTCAACAATGTGCATACACGCACATCTTCTGTATTTCATGTGCTACCGCTGTAACACAACTACATGTAGCATATCATTACACACTAAATCGGCTATTAACTATTGATTTTTAATTTATTAAGATTTGCTAGTTCTATTGTAAAAATAATGTTAGTACCAGAATCAGTGTGCTTATAATGCCAGCTTCAAATGCCTGAGGTTTTGACTCGGACTCTAGGCCGACCAAGCCTAGTTTTGTCAGGAGTTCTTCCCTAATAAACAATGGTGCAATTGGAGACAACTCCAGTCAACAAATGACACCTTTTGTCACAACATTGTAATTACGTATAGAGTACGCTCAGGCTGAAAACTCGGCCGGCCTAGCTGTGTAGGACCGGTGAGGATCTGTGCTACACAGCCAATCACAGCTGTGCCAGGCCCACCTTTGATGTTAGCGGGGCCAGACACGGCCGTGCCAAAAGTTCAGGCTAAAAATACGGCATAAGACCCTAGAGGGCGATGTAATCAGTGAAGTAGTTGTTACTAACTACACTGCCATAGACTTATTATGCAGATATATATGTCCATGGTGATGACATCCATTACACCCGTTGTTGATTTATTGTAGAATCGACTCCGGTCGACAAAGGGTAGAAAATCTCATCACAGATAAAGACGATGACGACGATGAGGGTTTCATGGTGGAAGAAGGAGCTCAAGAGAACTTGCTTCCAGAGCGTGAACCTGAGGCAGCGCCGACAGAGGATGATGGGCAGCATGGTGAGGCTTACTGTTACTGCGTAATATTTTTATCAAGACACAATTAGCTATAAGAATCATTTCTTTGAACTCTCACTTTAGTTGCTAGAATAAAGCACTAAATGAAGTAGTCGTGGCTAAGTGGTTACAGTTTTGTGAGCAGTGACTCGTGGGTTCAAATCCCAGAAAAGTCAATGGTGGTAACAAGAAAGGCACCCGACCTTAGTTCCAAACAAAAGTCTGCGTGTTAACCAGGGAGCAAACTCCACGACCCCATACAGGGAGTAATAATGTGGAGATAACTCCACGACCCCGTACAGGGAGTAATAATGTGGAAATAACTCCACGACCCCGTACAGGGAGTAATAATGTGGAGATAACTCCACGACCCGTACAGGGAGTAATAATGTGAAAATAACTCCACGACCCCGTACAGGGAGTAATAATTCGGAGATAACTCCACGACCCCGTACAGGGAGTAATAATGTGGAGATAACTCCACGACCCCGTACAGGGAGTAATAATGCAGCAGATGAACAAAGGCAAA